>ENA-UERN01000094-UERN01000094.1-human-gut-metagenome-genome-assembly--contig:-NODE-94-length-107747-cov-5.465617_pt1 | contig 107747 bp, 95 predicted proteins | sample MGYA00242950_ERZ507950 | MGnify/ENA primary metagenome ERZ507950 (study PRJEB26167, sample SAMN06115515) | human gut metagenome | host: Homo sapiens | place: China:Ningxia | collected 2014-11-26...
TTGTTTTGTTCTTGGCGTTCCCTGCGAGCGCTTTGCTAATATACCACCCAAACCGACGGCTGTCAACAACTTTTTTCGCATTTTCGTAAAAAATTTTTTACCCATTTTTCAGGCACAAAATATTGTGGTTTTTTCCGGTTATACTACGCAATATGCAAACCAACTTCTTTCACCGCGGCAACGATGATGGGCCGCACCCGCGCCCGCAGCCGCAGTATGACGTGCCAGTCACGGCGGGCGAACTGAAAAAAATATTTTCCGACTGCGATGATTTTGAGGCGCGCACCGTGCGCATCGGCCTCGAGAGCTGCCTGACGGTGACCGTCTGCTGGCTCGACGGCGTGGTCTCGGCGGGCAACGTGTCCACGGACGTGCTGCGGCCGCTGACAGAGGGCGGCCGCCTGGCGGACATCACCTCCACGCGCGAGGCGGTGCACCGGATCGAGCAGGGCGCGGTCTACAGCTGCTCGACGCGCACGCGCGCGGAGATGGATGACGTGGTATCCGACCTGGCCAACGGCTCGGTCGCGCTCGTGTTCGACGCGCAGCGCAAGGCCGTCACGTTCGAGGTGCGCACGTCAAACGTGCGCGCGGTGTCGGAGCCAACGATCGAAAAATCCGTCAGCGGCTCCAAGGACGCCTTTGTCGAGACGCTGCGCATCAACACCTCGCTCGTGCGGCGCAAGCTGCACACTCCGGCGCTGAAGCTGCAGCAGACGGTCGTCGGCCGGCAGTCGGAGACGACGGTGGCGGTGCTGTATGTGGACGGCATCGCCGACCCGGCGCGCGTGCAGCGCATCCTCGACAAGCTCGACACCATCGACGAGCAGGCGCTGCTCGGCCGCGGCGACCTGGAGCCGTATCTGACGCAGCGGCCGCGCGCGCTGCTGCCGCAGCTCGGCCAGACGGAGCGCCCGGACAAGTTCGCCGGTGCACTGCTCGACGGCTGCGTGGGCCTGCTGGTGGACGGGCTGCCGATGGGCTACCTGCTGCCGACGACGTTCCGGCTGCTGATGCACGCACCGGAGGACGAATCGCACCACTATCTGCTGGCCTCGGTGCTGATCGTGCTGCGGTACTTCGCGCTGGCGATCTCACTGACGTTCCCGGCGCTGTATGTGGCCGTGGCGATGTACCATCAGGAGATGATCCCGGCGAAGCTGCTGCTGTCGGTCATTCAGGCCAAGCAGCAGGTACCGTTTTCGGTGCCGACGATCATTTTGTTCATGCTCATCGCCTTCGAGCTGCTGCAGGAGGCCGGGCTGCGGCTGCCGAACTCGATCGGCCAGACGGTGTCGATCATCGGGGCGCTGCTCGTGGGCCAGTCGGCCGTGGACGCGAAGGTGGTCAGCCCGGTGGCGATCATCGTCGTGGCGCTGGCGGGCATCGCGGGCTACACGCTGCCGAATCGGGAGCTGAGCAACGCCGTGCGACTGCTGCGGCTGGTGCTGGTGCTGGCGGCGGCGCTGGCGGGATTGTTCGGTATTCTGGCAGTGCTGGGGCTGGTCGTCTGGTATCTGTGCACGATCGACAGCGATGGCGTGGCGTATATGGCCCCGTTCGTGGACAGCGAACGGCCGACGATCTTCCGCACGCTGCTGCGCCGGCCGCAGCCGGACGAAAAATTCCGCCCGCCGGAATACGGCAGCCCCAACCGCCGGCGGCAGAGATAGGGCACACCATTATAATATAAGGAGGGATGGTCCATGCGGCGCAGACGGGCGCTGGCGCTGCTGCTGGCAGCGGGCATGCTGTGCAGTGGGTGCAGCACCGGCGCGATCTCGAGCAATTACCGCGCGGTCGAGGATCTGGAGCTGATCCAGACGATTGGCGTGGACCGCGCGCCGGAGGGCGTGTGTCTGAGCGCGGCAACAGACAAAGCGTGCGAGGGCAAGGCGCCGAAGCGCATGACGCAGTCCGGCGTGTCGATGCTCGCGGCGCTCGACCAGCTGCAGGACCGCGCGCCGAGCGCAGAGCTGTTTTACGCGCAGACGAGCTATCTGCTCCTCGGCGAGGAGGCGGCCGCCGCAGGCGGGCTCACGCCGCTGCTGGACTTCATCGCGCGTGACCCGGACATGCGCCTGAGCGCGCCGCTGTTCATCGTGCGCGGCGGCACGGCGCAGCAGGCGGTCATGGAGACGGGCGACGACAAGACCGACGTGACGGAGGCGCTCGCCGCGCTGGAAAAGGACATCACGCTCGACGGCACGAGCCACGCCTACTCCTGCACGGACATCGCCCGCGCGCTCGCGGGCAGCGGCTGCGCCGTGGTGGGCGCCGTGGCGTGCGTGCGCACGCCGGAGAGCGAGGGCGGCGAGCTGGTGCTCGCCCCGGCGGGGTACGCGGTCTTTCGCGATGGGGACTATGTCGGCAGCATCGAGCCGGAGACGGCGCGCGGAGCCAGCATGCTCCTCGGTGCGGCCGGGCACGGCGACCTCGCCGTCACGGACCGCGACGGCGCCACCGTCATGCTCACGCTCGACACGTGCAAGACGGACTTTCGCCCGGTGTGGGACGGCGACGGCGCGCTCGCGCGCGTGGACGTGACGCTGAAGCTGCGCGCGGGCATCGCCGAGCTGCGCGTGCCGCGCCGGATCACGGCGCGGGAATATCAGGACGAGCTCAACGCAGCGCTCGCCGCACTTGTGACCGGCTGGGCGGAGGACGTGATCGCCGCGTCGCAGGCGCTGCGCGCGGACTTTCTCGGCGTGGGGCAGGCGCTCGCCATCGGCGGCGGGCGCAGATGGGCCGCCATCCGCGACGACTGGCCGGCGGTCTGGCAGAGCGTGCCGGTGCGCGTGACGGTCAAGGCCGACGTGGGCCGGACATTCGACCTGCGCGACGGCATCGACTCATCGGGAGGCGGAACATGACGGGACTTCAACTCACGCGGCGGCAGTACTACGCGCTGTGCACGATGGTGCTGCTCTCGCCGCTGCTGCATCTCGTGCCGCGCAAGACGACCGCAGAGGCCGGCTGCGGCGGCTGGCTGTGTGCGCTGGCGGCACTGGTGCCGCTGCTGCTGTTCGCGTGGATGCTTGAGGGCATTCTGCACCGCGGGCGGCCGGGTGAGGGCATCGGCGAGATCACGCTGCGCGCGCTCGGCCCGGTCGCAGGGCGCGTGCTGCTGGGCGTCTACGCGCTGTGGTTTCTGCTCTACAGCGCGTTTGCGCTGCGCATCGGGGCAGAGCGGTTCATCGAGACAGTGTTCCCGCTGAGCCGGCCGTGGCCGTTCGTGGTGACGATCCTGGCCACGGCGGTCTGCGGCGCACTCGGGAGCACGAAGGCGCTCTTTCGCGCCTCGGAGATCTTTCTGCCGCTGCTGACGCTCGTGCTGGTGCTGGTGCTGGTATTCGCGGCGCCGGGGCTGGACGCGAAAAATCTGCTGCCCGTGACGGCGCAGGATCTTCCCGGCGTTGCGCGCAGCGGGCTGACGGTGTTCGGCATCGGGGCGGCGGTGCTGTTTTTCGGCGCATTCACCGGCGGGCGCACACCGCCAGCACCCGGGCGGGGACACGCAGCCGTGTGGTGGTGCGTGCGCATCTGCGTGCTCGTGACGCTGCTGAGTGCGTTCACGATCGGGATTCTCGGCGCGGAGCTGACGGCCAAGCTCAACCACCCGTTTTTCACCATGCTGCGCAACGTGAGCCTGTTTCACGCGGTCGAGCGCTTCGGCGCGCTCGTGATCGGGCTGTGGGTGCTGCCGGACTTTGTGCTCGTGTCGATGCTGCTGACGCTGGCGGTCAACTGCCTGCGCGCGGCGTGTTCGCACGACGGGCGGCTGTTCGCGCAGAAAAACCCGCCCGCGCTCGTGCTCCTGTGCGCGGCGGCAGCCGGGGCGGGCGCGCTGTTTCTGGCGCAGAACGCGTTTGAGACCGACGCGCTGCAGACAAACATCGTGCCGATCGTGAACATCGTTCTGCTGGGCGTCGGCACGGTCGGGATGTACCTGGTCGGCCGGGTACGCAGGAAAATTTAAGTGCAAAACCGCCCCGCCGGGCATCCGGCAGGGCGGTTTTTGATTCCATGAAGTGCTTACGGAGCGAGGCGGTCGCGCCAGCGGGCGGTGAGCCGCTCGAGCTCCTCGGCAAAGGCGCTCAGCCCCTTGTTCGGGCAGCCGGCGCAGCGGCGCACGAGGGCCGTGAGCTCGCCGAGCGCGCGCTGCAGCCGCGCGTAGGCCGGGCTCTCACGGCGCTTGCCGGCGGCGGCAGCCTGGCGCGCCTCGTCGCGCCGGATGGGCCGCGGCGGAGCCACGTAGGTATAGGCCCCTGCGACAAGGTCGAACTCGCTGCCGCTGTAGGGCGCGTCCGCATCATAGCCGTAGTCATCACGCAGGCAGGCGGCGAACGCCGTGCAGGCATCGTCATCGCCGTGGTTGACGAACACATGCGCGGGCTTTTGCGCCATGGCGTTGATCCAGCCCAGCAGCCCCTGCTTATCCGCGTGGCCGCTCACGCCGGGCAGGACGGTGATCTCCGCGTGCACGGCGATCTCGTCACCGAAGATCTTCACGCTCTCGGCGCCGTCGTGCAGCTTGCGCCCGAGCGTGCCGACCGCCTGATAGCCCACGAACAGCACCGTGCACTCCGGCCGCCAGAGGTTATATTTCAAATGGTGCCGGATGCGGCCGGCGTCGCACATGCCGCTCGAGGAGAGGATGACCTTCGGCGTCTTGTCGTTGTTGAGCGCCATGGAGTCCTCTTTCGTGACGGCGGTATGCAGGTCGTCAAAATACAGCGGGTTGACGCCGCTGCGGATGAGCGCGCAGGCCTCGTCGTCGAGAAAGCTCGTGTCCGTCTGCAGGAAAACGCGCGTGGCCTCGTTGGCGAGCGGGCTGTCGACATACACGGGGAAGTGCGGGTGGCCGTGCACCATGCCGGCGTCCTTGATCTGACGGATGAAATACAGCAGCTCCTGCGTGCGGCCGACGGCGAACGACGGGATGACCACGTTGCCGCCGCGGTCGAGCGTGCGCTGGATGCAGTCGGCGAGCGCGGCCAGATAATCCACGCGCGGGCCGTGGCTGCGGTCGCCGTAAGTCGACTCGATGAGCACGTAGTCCGCGCCCGAGACGGTCTGCGGGTCGCGGATGATGGGCTGGTCGGTGTTGCCGATGTCGCCGGAAAAGACGATCTTCTTTTCCGCGCCGCCCTCGGTGAGCCACGTCTCGATGCACGCGCTGCCGAGCAGGTGGCCGACATCCGTGAAGCGGATGATGATGTTCTCCCCGACCTGGATGCGCTTGCCGTAGCCGCACGGGCGCAGCAGGCGCAGCACGCCCTCCACATCCTCGAGCGTATACAGCGGCTCGGGCGCCGGCTGCCCGGCACGGGCGGCCTTGCGCCCCTTCCACTCGGCCTCGGACATCTGGATGTGCGCCGCGTCGCGCAGCATGATGCCGCACAGGTCGCACGTCGCCTCCGTGGCGTAGACCGTGCCGCGAAAGCCCTGCTTATACAGCAGCGGCAGGTGGCCGGTGTGGTCCATGTGCGCGTGCGTGACGAGCACAAACTCGATCTGCGCCGCCGGGACGGGGATGGCGATGTTCTCAAACAGGTCCCGCCCCTGCTCCATGCCGCAGTCGATCAGGCCGTAGTGTCCGTCGATCTCGAGCAGGGTGCAGCTGCCGGTCACCTCGTGGTCGGCGCGGATAAATGTCAGCTTCATGGGCTCGCTCCCTTCCGGTTTTCTTTCCCTGATTTTAACACAAGCGCGTGGGGAGCGCAACCGCGGCGCGAAAAGTTCACAAATAACGCCATACCCCGGCGGGATTCTTCGTCCCGCCGGGGTATGGCATTGGTTATTCACTTTCGAGCCGCAGCAGGGCCTCGCGGTACTGCACCGTGACCTTGTCGCTCCAGTCGCACCAGTAGTCGATCGCCTCCAGCATGCGGCCGTTCGTCAGCCCATCGAGCACCGTGCGGTACGTCGTGCATAGCTCGCGCATATCCAGCGTGTACGCCACCATGTAATACGTCACGTGCGCAAGCTCGCGCGACGAGCGCAGCAGAACGCGAAAGATCATGTTGTCCGACTCGGCAAACATGCACACCAGAAACTGATTGACCAGGTCCAGAAATTCCGGCTTGTCCTTCTCGCCGTCCGGTGCGTAGGCGATGGCCTCCATCCGCTCGAGCAGCCCGTACAGGTGCCGCATCTGCTCCGTTTTGGGGTTGCGGCCCATCCAGCGAAACCAGCCGAGCGCGACCATTTCGCGCAGCTCCAGAAACGCATCCACCAGCTCCGGCTTCGGCTTGCCGCCGTGCGTCATGATGGCGGCCAGCGTCTCCAGATTTGCCTGCTCCCAGTAGGGCGCGACATAGGTCGCATGCCGCGGCACGACGGTCAAAAACCCCAGCCGCTCCAGCTCCTGCAGGCCGAGATGGACATTCGTCTTGCGCAGGCCGTACTGCTCGGCCAGCTCGCTCTCCGTCGGCAGCCGGTCGCCCGGGCTGCGCTTCCCGCTGAGGATCTCCTTGAGCATCCGGTCAAGAAATCGTTCCCGCTCCGAGCCGTTTCCCGTATCCTTCTCTTTCATAACCATTTGTGTTCCCCCCTAGATGCACGCATTGTATTGCATTTTCAGCTCCGTGTAAAGAGAAATTTACGGATCTTTTGGTTTTTTCTCGTGACTGTACAACAAACGGGACTCTCCGGCATCGGAGAGCCCCGTTCCCTTTGAAATACCTAGATTTTTAACAATCATGGGCAGGCCGCAAAGCCGATGGCCAGCAGCGTCTGCGCGAGGATGTACGTGAGCATGACGACGAAATTCTGCTTCGCGGGCTCGGCCTTCTTGGCGAAGAGCATATCGCACAGCACGCCGTCGGAAGCGAGGAAAAACGTCGCGCCGAAAAACGCCACGAGCTTGCCCCACCAGAACGCCGTCAGCAGCGGCAGGATGAGGCTCACGCTCAGCACACAGAGCATGAGCATATACGCCAGCGCCAGCGGGCGCAGCGCGCTGGGAATGTTTTTGCGGCTGCCGGTATACACGAACGCGGCACCAGCGGCATAGATCACGCAGACCACGACGATCCAGATCCAGCTGATGCGGACGACATAGTGCGTATAGATAAAGATCAGGTAGCACACGTGGCCCAGGAAGAACGACGACGTGCCGAGCACAAAGAACTTCTTCTTGAGCGGCCAGAGCAGAAACAGATCGCCCAGGCAGCCAAACAGCAGGCCGGCGACCACCCAAAGCGACGGCATGCGGGCAAAGGCGAGGTAGGCCAGCGCAACGACCGGCATCAGCGCGACCTTGGTCGGCTTGCGCAGGTCGTCATCGCCGCGCCAGCAGCTGATGAGGTGCACGATGGCGAGCACCGCCAGGGACACCGGGAACACCCATTGTAATACGATCATCTTATCCCATCCTATCTCCAATCAGAATGTGTTCGGAATCCGCGCAAGTTTACATCTCGTTCATTGACACGGTATTCCGATGCAATTATAATAGATTTGGAAGTTTATCGTCAATGATTATTGGCAATATTTTAATACTTAATATGCTTGAAGGTGTCCGTTCATGCTTTATTACCTGCTGCTCATTCCCGCCGTGCTCAGCACAGCGTGGATTTATTTTTTATCCCCCGCGCTGAGCTACTGGTGGCTGCTGCCGATCCTGATCGGCTGCTTCGCGGCGGCAAATCTCGTGTACGTGCTGCTGATGTTCGTCTGCTCGTGGTTCGCCGGGCCGAACAAAATGTATACGCACATCAGCCCGTTTTACCACGCGCTGACCATGGCGCTCGACGGGTGGATCCTCGCGCTCTGCCGCGTGAAGATCCACGTCACGGGCCTCGAAAAGGTGCCGACGGACACGGAATACCTGTTCGTGAGCAACCACCGCTCCAACTTTGACCCCATGGTGCAGTGGTGGGTGCTGCGGCGCTGGCGGCTGGCGTTCGTGTCCAAGCCGTCGAACATGCGCAAGTTCGTCATCGGCCCGTTCGTGCGCCGGTGCTGCTTTCTGCCGATCGACCGCGAGAACGCGCGCAACGCCCTGACCACGATCAACGCCGCGGCCGACCTCATCCGCGCGCATACGTGCTCGTTTGCCATCTATCCCGAGGGCACGCGCAGCAAAAGCGGCGAGCTGCTGCCCTGGCACGCCGGCTCGCTCAAGATCGCGCAGAAGACCAATGTGCCCATCGTCGTTGCGACGATCGAGGGCACGGAGCGCATCGCGCACAACGTCCCCTGGCGGCGCACGCACGTGTACATGCGCATCCGCGAGGTCATCCCGGCCGAGACCGTCAAGGCCACCAAGACGAACGACCTCACCAAAAGCATCCGCTGCAAAATGCTCGCTGAACTGGGCAAATAATCCTGAATGATCAAGAATTTTCCTCGTCCGCACACTTGCGGGCGAGGATTTTTTATACAGCTAAGATAATGTGTCACATTTTTATCAGAAATGTTGAAATTTGTCGAAATACGTCCTATAATACAGGCTGCCCTCAAAGACACAGACAGGAGGTTATTTGCAAATGACAACCCACAAAAACACAACCCGAATTCTCGCCGTGCTGCTGGCCGTCCTGCTGCTCGGCCAGCTCGCCGCGTTCCAGATCCCGGCCTTCGCCGCGGACGCGGTGCCGGACGTGCACAACGGCGCGGCCTACATCCCCGACGGCGCGGATGTCAATGATCTGCTCAGCCAGACGCTGCTGAGCAACTACAATGACGTCGGCCGTCAGGAATGGGAGTACAAGGCGGCCAGCGCGCTGTCCGACAGCGCGGTCAAATGGGTGCCGGTGACCGGCACCACCGTGCGCAGCGACTCCGTGCTCTCTCTGTTCAGCACGAGCTACCCCGCGCTCGACAGCCAGTCCCCCGCGCAGGACTATGCCGTGCGCCTGAAGGGCACGACCGAGGTCTACACGTTCACGAAGCTGGCGCAGCCAGCTGCGGACACCGAAACGCCGGACGACACGCCGACGCAGACGCCGGACGAAACGCCCGATGCGCCGGAGACCGCGGGCGAGACCTATCAGGTCAACATTCCGTACACGGCTGACGGCGCCATCGACTTTGCCGCACTGCGCGCCGCCATCGTCGCCGCCGCGCTGCCCGATGCGGACGCCGCATCCGTGACCGTGACGCAGCAGCACAAAGGTGCCTTCAAAACCTATTGGGTCGACCTCGAGGGCGGCTGGGCCGGTCTTACGAAGGTCTCTGCCGTCAGTGCGGGCACCTATGAAATGAAGCTCACCACGAACGGCACGGAAGCCATCGTCACCGTGACGCTGACCGACGCGCGCAAGGACGCGCAGATCGTGCTCAAGGAGGGCGTGTCCGTCACCTACACGAAGGACGCCGCCGCCATGCGCACGCAGATCCTCGACAAGCTCATCGACTGGTCGCAGACCACTGTGAGCAAGGAAGCCGCGGCCAAGAGCATGGTCATCGAATATAAGACCAAAGGCTACCTGCCGAACACAAGCACAAACGAACTCTCCCCGGAACTCTGGTTCCCGATCGAGGGCGGCAGTGCGAACGTCGGGCTCCTCACCTACACCGCGTCGAGCATCGGCGCCGGTGAAAATCAGCAGGTGCGCGCAAGTTTCCCGGCCACGGCGGACTACCGCGGCTGTGACGCAGTCGAGGGCACGCTCACGGTCGACAAGGCCAATGTGCGCGTCAAGGTGCAGGCGGCCGCCATCTCCGCCGGTGAGACCCTGACCACGCAGCAGTATGTGACCACGAACCCCGAGGACACCTTCGCCATCTTCAAGGTCTACAGCGGCGTGACGAGCAACATCTCCGGCATCGTCTACGTGCAGCTCCCGGAGAGTATGGTATCCGAGACAGCGCTGAAAGTGCTCAACCCGATCGTCAAGCCCATTCTTGGCAAAACACTCACCGAAGCGCTGCAGGACGGCACAACCGTCGGCGAACTGCGTGCATTCCTGAAGGACAATCAAAAATTGCTCGACACTGCGGCCAATGCGCTGAAGGTCTTCGGAGTGGATATCACTGCGTTCACGAAGCTGGTCGACACGCTCAACAGCCTGCCCAGCGTGTTTGACAGCACGCGCGTGGCCTTCGGCTCGCCGAACCGCGCAGGCATGTACCTCGTGACGGCCATCGCCTCGAACCCGAACTATAAGACCGGCGTCGGCACCGGCGTGCTCATCGTGAAGATGCACACCTCCGGCGCGAGCCTGAGCTGGAACAACAGCGAGACGACCTATGCCGCCAGCGCGCTCAAGGCCGACACCCTCAACGCCACGCTCATGCGCGGTGACAGCGCCGCCGACAATCAGGACGGCGTACACTACTGCTACGTCGGCTTCACGGCCGCGCACAAGCTGTATGTCAGCAGCAAGGCGCCCACCGAGGCCGGCACCTACCGCCAGACCGCCTATATCTTCGGCGGCAACGACATGGCAAAGTCCATCTCCCGAACCGTGACGATCACGGCGGACTAAGCCGCACCAAAACGCAAAAAAGCTCCCGGAGCAGCGCTCCGGGAGCTTTTTGCTATGGATTTAATGGCTGTCGGCCATGCGGTAGCCGACGCCGACCTCCGTGAAGATATACTGCGGCTCGACCGGGTTCGGCTCGATCTTGCGGCGGATGTTCGCCATGTGTACGCGCAGGAGCTTGTTGTCCCCGCCGACGCCGGGGCCCCAGAGCTCCTTCATCATGGACTTGTAGGTGAGCACCTGCCCGGCGTGCCGGCCGAGCAGCGCCACGATCTTGTACTCGTTCGGCGTCAGGTGCGTGTCCTCGCCGGCGAGAAAGACGCGGTGCTTGTTGTAGTCGATGCACAGGTCGCCGACGCGGTACTCCCCCGTCATGGCCAGAGCGTCGCTCGTGCCGTCGGTGCGCGTGTGACGCAGCGCCGTGCGGATGCGCGCGAGCAGCTCCACCGTGCCGAAGGGCTTGGTCAGGTAGTCGTCGGCGCCCATGTCGAGTGCGGCCGCCTTGTCGATCTCCGCACTGCGGGCCGAGATGATGATGATCGGCATCCGGCTCCAGGCGCGGACGGAGCGGATGATCTCGCTGCCGTCCATATCCGGCAGGCCGAGATCCAGCAGCAGCAGGTCCGGGCAGTGCGAAGCGATCATCTCCAGCGCAGTCTTGCCGTCGGGCGCGAGCAATGTGTCATACCCGTGTGAACGCAGGGCCGCCTGCAGGTATTTGCTGATGCCGGGATCGTCCTCGACGATGATGATTTTATCACGGATCATGTGTTCGACTCCTCCTCCGCCGGCAGCCAGAAGCGGAACTCCGCGCCGCCGTCGATCTTGTTTCTTGCATAAATCTCGCCGCCGTGCGCGCGCACGATCGCGCGGCAGACGCTCAGGCCGATGCCCATGTGGCGGCTGCGGTCGGACGCCTCCACCGCGCCGAGCGGCAGATACCCGTCAAAGAGCACGCCGAGCAGCTGCGGCGGGATGCCGTCGCCGTTGTCGGCCACGGTCAGCCAGACGCGGCGGGCATCTTTGCGGATCTCGATGAAGATCTCCGTTGCCGACGGGCTGTGCTTGGCGACGTTCTCCAGGAGGTTTAACAGCACCTGCTCGATGAGCGTAGCGTCCATCGGCACGAGCAGGATCTCCTCCGGCTTCGAGACCGTGATGGGGATATCGGTACCGCAGTTTTTGCGAAAGCGCCGGATCGCGCTGCCGACGATCTCCTCGACGACCTCGTCCGATTTCTCAATCACGACACCCTCATCGCAAAAGCGCGTGACGGACAGGATATTCTCTGACAGGTGCAGCAGCCACTGCGCGTTCTGGTGGATCTCCTCGACCATGCTGCGCCCCTCGTCCGTGAGCGTCTCGTTTTCCTCCACGGTCGCGCTCAGGCCCATGATGGCCGTCAGCGGCGTGCGGATATCGTGCGACACGCTGCGCAGAAGATTGGCGCGCATGCGGTCCCGTTCCGCCTCGTAGCGCAGCTGCTCCTGCCGCTTGATCTGCGTCGTGAGCGTGCTCACGAGCACGCTCACGACCAGCATGACCGTGAACGTCAGCGGATAGCCGTCGATCGTCAGGTTGAATTCATGAAACGGGTAGGTAAACAGGTAGTTCACGCACACCACGCTGACGGCCGCCGCCAGGACCCCGGGCCAATACCCGGTGGTAAAGCGCGAGACAAGCACCACCGCCAGAATAAACACGGACGTGGCAAACGGATTGTTGTCATCATAGCAGACGGACAGCAGCTCGCACACGGCGACGGCACAACCCATGATGAAGATGAACATGAGCGTATCGCGCAGCCATTGCGGCAGGCGCTTGCTTGCTTTCTGCATAAGCATCCCTCTTTCCGGACAGCCGTCTTGGCTCCACTGTCAGCATAGCACATTGTCCGCGCGAACGCGACGGTCTTTGCCGCCCCGGGCACATTCCTTTCCGCCTTCTTAACGGCAAAGCGCCGTTTCCGCCGCGCTTTTCCGGAAACTTAGCGCATAGATTCCTTATAATGAAGTATCTTCACAGATCCCGTCCGGACCCCGGCCGGGACATAGGGGAAAGGAGGCAGTCACATGATCTTTGCAGCAGTTGGCGGCGGTATGATCATTGCCTGCGGCGCGTTTGTGTGGTACATCCTCAAGCACTGATGCGCGCCACCGCGTCGAGGGAGAAAAAACGGAAAACAGAAGTGATGATCGAGATCTATCACGACAAAGGCCAGCCGGAAGCGGTTTCCGGCTGGCCTTTGTCGTGTATTTTCTTGCTCAGCGGACGATCGCCTTCGTGCACAGCCAGTCGCACCAGTCGAGGTCATACTTGGCGTAGACATGGGTGCTGTCGCCGCTGGCGTCGGCGCGCAGGTTGCCGTTTTCGTCGTCGAACACCTCGTTGATGTCGATGTAGAAGATGTCCTTCCCGTCGGCCAGCGCGGCAAGCTTCTCGTTGAGGCGGTCGATGCGGGGGTTGTTGAACGTCGCGTCCGTGCTCGAGCGCGACGGACCGACGTGCAGGTTCGCCTCGACATAGACGATGGCGTTCGGCTGCGCGGCGCGCACGGCGTCGATCAGGGCGGAGAACTTCGCCGCGATGTCATCCAGATCGTTGCCGAGCTCGTTGATGCCGAGCATGATGTAGACCTTGCCGAAGGTCTTTTGGCTCAAAAGCTGCGGCAGCGTGACCGTGCCGACATTTTTCACCGAGATGGACTTCGTCTGCGCGACATAGACATTCAGGCCGACATCGGCGAAATACGTCGCGTTTTTCAGACTGCCGTATTCGGCGATGCCGACGGTGCGCGAGTCGCCGATGAAGAGCGCATCGTCAAAATACGAGGCGTCCACGGTCGTGAACTGCAGCGGCGTCGGCTCCGGCGTGGGCGTCGGCTCGGCGGTCTCCTCCGGCGCCGCCGTGACGGCCGCGGCCGGCTGCTTGCCGACACTGCTGCGGTCGATCAGGCCGCGGATGAGAAACGGCGCCGCCGCGATGGCGGCCACCAGCAGCAGGATGAGAAAATGTTGCGGTTTGATGCGTTTCATACGTCAGCGCTCCTTAGAATCGGAAGTACATAAAGGGATCGTTCATGCCCTTGCTCAGGCAGAACAGGCACAGCCAGAACAGCACGGCCAGAATGACCGCCCCGGCCCACGTGCCCTTGAGCCGGCGGTACACATACGCCGGCAGCGATGTCGAGCACAGCAGGCCCAGCACGAGGAACACCCCGTAGGTCTTGCCGTACTTGAGAAAATCGAGCGGGTAGGCCGCCGCGTGCGAAAACAGCGGCAGCAGACGGCCGAAATACGCGCCGAGCTGCCCGAGGTCCGACACGGAGAACACCGCCCACGACAGCGGGATGAGCACGAGCATGTACAGATGCCCGAGCACCGGCCAGCGGTCGAGGTATTTCTTGAGCCAGAGCTTTTCGACCGTGAGGATTCCAAACAGGCCCAGACCCCAGAGCAGGAAGTTCAGGTGTGCGCCGTGCCAGAGCCCGGTCGCGAGCCAGACGACCAGCAGATTGAAGATCATGCGCCTGCGGCTGCAGCGGCTGCCGCCGAGCGGGAAATACAGATACTCGCGGAACCATGTGCCCAGCGTGATGTGCCACCGGCGCCAGAACTCCGTCATGCTCAGCGCGAGATACGGGCAGCGGAAGTTCTCCGGCAGGTGGAAGCCGAGCATCCGGCCGATGCCGATGGCCATGAGCGAATAGCCCCAGAAGTCAAAATAGAGCTGGAACGAATACGCGAACGCGGCCATCCACGCCAGCGGCGTCGAGAGGCTCTCAAAGCCGATCGTGGTCACATCGCTCCAGAGGCCGCCGAGCTGGTTGGCGAGCAGGATCTTGAGCGCCATGCCGAACACGAACAGCTTCAATCCGTCAACCGCCTGCCGCAGTGACACATCGCGCGCGCCGAACTCCTGCTGCAGCTGCGCGTAGCTCGCGATCGGGCCGGAGACGAGCTTCGGGAACATGGTCAGGTACGTGCCGAACGTGAGCAGCGAGCGCTCCGGCGCGACCGTGCCGCGGTAGACATCGATGAGATAGCCGCCGGCGGAAAACGTGTAAAAGCTGATGCCGACCGGCAGCGCCCAGCCCAGCAGCGGCACGGCCGCCTTGCCGCCGGACACCCAGCCGAGCACGCCGTTGACGCCGGTGAGCAGGAAGTTGAGGTATTTAAATAGGAACAGCCACAGGAAATTGTAGCACAAGCCAATGATGAGCCACAGCTTTGCGCGCGGCTTGTCGCGCGTGATGGCAAAACCCAGCCCGTAGTTGACCAGCACAGATGCGGCCAGCAGCGCAAAATACGCCCACTGACCGTCCAGCCCGATGATATAAAACACACAGCTCCCCACCAGCAGCACGGCATTGCGCGCGCCGGCCGGGCGCGACGGTGTCAGATAATACACCAGCAGAAACGCCGGAAAGAAGCAAAACAAAAACGACAGGCTGCTGAAAACCACGAACCCTATCCTCCTGAACCTTCGACAAACCCGCAAAAACAAAAAAAATTCGCATGAAAAGGTTAACATAAATTTCGGCATTTGTGTGCGTTTTCCGACAAAAAAACTGCACAAACTTTCTGCCCGGAATTTGGTGGTTTTCGTGGGTGTTGCCGCGTGGGCGGAAGCGCGCGGCAGAAAAAGAAAAATCTCCGGCGCTGTGCGTTTCAGCGCCGGAGATGCTTCTTTTTTCTCAATATCCGATCGGTCGGGATGTCTGCGTGTCAGCTCAGGAGCACTTCGTCGGACTCGACCTGCGTGCCCGCCACCTCGGCGAACTTTTCGAGCAGGTCCTGCTTCGTGAGCTTCTTTTTCTCCTCACCCTCGATATCGAGGATGATGTGGCCCTCGTTCATCATGATGAGGCGGTTGCCATGCACGATGGCGTCTTTCATGTTGTGGGTAATCATCATGGCGGTGAGCTGATTCTCGCGCACGATGCGGTCCGACAGCTCGAGCACCTTGGCCGCCGTCGCGGGGTCGAGCGCCGCGGTGTGCTCGTCGAGCAGGAGCAGCTTCGGCTTCTGCAGGGAGGCCATGAGCAGCGTCAGCGCCTGGCGCTGGCCGCCGGAGAGCAGGCCGACCTTCGCCGTCATGCGGTCCTCGAGGCCGAGGCCAAAGCTCTTGAGCTTCTCATGATATTCCTCGCGCTCCGCCTTCGTGACGCCCCAGCGCAGGGTGCGCTTCTTGCCGCGGCGCGCGGCGAGGGCGAGGTTTTCCTCGATCTGCATGTTCGCGGCCGTGCCCATCATGGGGTCCTGGAACACGCGGCCGATGTACTGCGCGCGGCGGTACTCCGGCATGGCGGTCACGTCCACGCCGTCGAGGATGATGCGGCCGGAGTCCACCGGCCAGACGCCTGCGACGGCGTTGAGCATGGTGGATTTTCCGGCGCCGTTGCCGCCAATGACGGTCACGAAATCGCCCGGCTTCAGATGCAGGGACAAACCGTCGAGCGCCCGCTTTTCATTGATGGTGCCGGGGTTGAAGGTCTTGGAGATATGGTCTAATGTCAGCATATCACTTGCCTCCCTTCTTCAGGCGATGGAACGAGCTTTTGGCCTGCCCCTTGAGATACGGCACGGCCAGGAACGCGGCCACGATCACGGCGGTGAAGAGCTTGAGATCGTTCGGGTCGAGCTTGAGCCAGAGGATGAGCACCATGACGAGGTAATACACGATGCCGCCGAGGATGACAAAGCTCAGGCGCACGGAGAAGTTGCAGCCCTTGCGGAAGAACGCGTCGCACAGCACCTCGCCGATGATGACGGCGGCCAGGCCGATGACGATGGCGCCGCGGCCCATGTTGATGTCGGCAAAGCCCTGGTACTGCGCCATCAGGCCGCCGGAGAGCGCGACCATGCCGTTGGAGAGCGACAGGCCGAGCACCTTCATGGCATTGATGTTGATGCCCTGCGCGCGGCTCATCGCCGGATTGGAGCCCGTGGCGCGGATGGCGCTGCCCTGCTCGGTGCCGAAGTACCAGTAGAGGAGCGCGATGAGCACGGCCGCGAGCAGCAGGCCCTTCCAAATCGCACCGGGCACGCTGCGCAGCGTCAGAAACAGGCTGTACTTATCCGGGTTGACCGGGGTGTTGGCCTTCATACTCATGATGCGCAGGTTGATCGAGTAGAGCGCAAACTGCGTCAGGATGCCGGCGAGGATGGCCGGGATGCCGAGCTTCGTGTGCAGCAGGCCGGTCACGAGGCCCGCGAGCAGACCCGCGACCACGGCCGCGAGCAGCGCCGCCCACGCCGGCCAGCCGGCGATGATAAGCATGACCGTCACGGCGCCGCCGGTGGTGAACGACCCGTCGACCGTCAGATCGGCGACGTCGAGCAGGCGGAACGTGATGTACACGCCCAGGGCCATGATGCCCCAGATGATGCCCTGGGCAACGCCGCCGGGCAGACGCGAGACCAGATTCGGCAGGCTCAGGGACGCAAGAACCAGTGAATTCATAAAATTACCTCATAGTGTGGAGTATCCCTGCCGCAGAAACTGCGGCAGGGAGCCGGGAATGATTTCAGTAATCAGCCGATGGCCGCGTAGTCGCTCGGGATGGTGAGGTTGTAGAGGCTGGCCATCTCGGGATTGTACTTCTTGACCGGGTTCGGGTAGTACTCGATCGCCATGGTGGAGATATCGGCCTCACCCTTGAGGATCTTCACGGCCATCTCACCGGTGGTGCGGCCGAGCTCGTAGTAGTCGATGGACAGCGTCGCAACGCCGCAGCCCTTGCAGATGCCCTCCTCGCCGGCGACGATGGGCTTCGTGGCAGCGCCCTTGATGGCCTCGGCGCAGGAGGCGGCGGTGTTGTCGGTCGGGACGTAGAGGACGTCGTTGGCGTCGCTCGCCGTGCCGGTGACGGAGACGACGTCGTTCGTATCGGCGAAGGTGTAGATGGTGACGGTGCAGCCGGCCTTTTCAAGCGCGGCCTTGACGACGTCCGCCTGGTAGACGGAGTTCGGCTCGCCGGAGCAGTAGATGATGCCGACGTTCTTGGCGTCCGGGAACAGCTCCGTGATCATGGCCGCCTGCTGATCGAGCGGGGCCAAGTCAGACGTGCCGGAGATGTTGCCGCCGACCGTGCCGGAGAAGTTGTCGATGCCGAGCGCAACGCCGTACTCCGTGACGGCCGTGCCGAGGATCGGGATGTCCTTCGTGGCGGCGGCCGCAGCCTGCAGCGCGCCGGTCGCGTTGGCGAGGATCAGGTCCACGCCGCTGGACACGAAGCCGTTGCAGATGGTGGCGCAGGTGGGCGTGTCGCCGGCGGCGTTCTGCTCGTCGAAGGTGACGTTCTCGGCGCCGAGCGCGTCGGTGATCGCGTCGCGGAAGCCCTTGGTAGCCGCGTCGAGCGCGTCGTGCTGCACAAGCTGGCAGATGCCGACGGTGTAGTGCTTATTCTCGGCCTTGTCGCCGTTGCTGCCGCAGGCAGCCAGGGAGAGGACCATGACCACGGCGCAGAGCAGAGCAGTGAGTTTTTTGATGTTCATCTTTTTTCCTCCTTAATGCATTGCCGGCAAAGAAAAAAGCCACACAGTCGTCTGTGCAGCCTTGTCAAAACCGGACCGGGAAGTCTCAGATGGTTCTGGTATGATCGCAGCACAAACGACTATTACCCTCGCTAAAGTAATAGTAGGAATATGCGCTTGCAAATCGGACCAGACGCATGATTGCGGCCTCCTGTAGTGAAGATGTGCCTACTTTAGCGCTTTTAGCTGCTGAAGTCAACCCCGTTTTCAAAATTTCTTCACTTTTAGCATTTCGCACAATTTCGCCGCCGCGCCCCTGTGCATTTCCGTCATTTTATGCTGCCAAGCCGCGGCATTGACGCTCCCGGGCAGGTGTGCTATTATTGATAAAAATGTATTTGCTGTGAGAGGAGGCGCGCCATGAAAACACCGCAGCAGCTGCTGCAGCAGACGCTGGAAGTGGGCGCGTGCCTGCTGCCGGACGCAGCATCCGGCGGCCGAACGCCGTACCCGGCCGTGTTCGTGCACGGTCTGCTGGGCTGGGGCGCGCGCGACGCGCTCTACCGCGCCGTGCCCTACTGGGGGCTCGCGGCGGGCGACGTGCTGGGCTATCTCAACACCTGCGGGTATGACTGCCGCGCCGCCTCGGTGGGCATCATCTCGAGCGCGTGGGACCGCGCGTGCGAGCTCTACGCCGAGCTCACCGGCGGCACCGCCGACTACGGCATCGCGCACGCGCAGCGCTTCGGCCACGCGCGCTTCGGCACGGCGTATCCGGCCCCGCTCGTGCCCGGTTGGGGCGCAGACAGGCCCATCGATCTCGTGGGCCACAGCTTCGGCGGCGCGACGGCGCGGCTGCTCCTACAGCTGCTGGCAGACGGCTGCCCGGAGGAAGTGCAGGCGGCCGCGGCCGCCGGCGAGACGCCCTCGCCGCTGTTCACCGGCGGCAAAGCGGGCTGGGTGCACGCGCTGGTGGCCATCGCCGCACCGCACGACGGGTCCACGTTTCTCGACGTGCAGCCGGACGCGGCAAATGCGCTCTCAACGCTGTTTCTGGGCGCGGCGCGCGCGCTCGGCATCTCGGCGTTCAAGGGTGTGTATGACTTCCGGCTCGACCAGTTCGGCATCCGCCGCGACCCGGACGAGCCGATCACGACGGCCGCGCTGCGGATGCTGGCGCAAAACCCGCTCCCGGCGGGCGACAACGCCTTTGACGACCTGCGCTGCGCCGGTGCGCGCGCGCTCAATGCGCGCATCGACACACTGCCGGACGCCTGGTATTTTTCCATTCCCTGCTGCCGGACGCTGCCGCGTCTGCTCACGCACGACCAGAAGCCCGACACGGCCATGACGCCGCTGCTCTGGCCGTTTTCGACCGCGATGGGGCGCGCGGGCGGCGCCGTGCCGTCCGACTGGCTGCCGAACGACGGGCTGGTCAACACCGTCTCCGCCCGCTATCCCGGCGGCGCACCGCACACGGACTTTGCGCCCGGTCAGACGCCGCAGCGCGGCGTGTGGCAGGTGCTGCCGGTCGAGGAGCTGGACCATCTGGCCGCGATCGGCGGCGTGACGAACACCGGCGTCGTGCGCACACGTATGTTTTACCGCCGGGTCATGGCGCTGCTCGACGCGGCCGCCGCCAACTCGTGATCCCCGCCCGGAACCGGGCATGCGATACCGCAAAGTGCACAAGATAAGATAAGGAGTGTATGGATTATGGATTCTATTGAAAGCTATCTGCGCAAGCTGATCGTCGCCTCCGTGGGCGCGGCCGACCTCGGCTGCGAAAAGCTCGGCAAGCTGCTCGATGAGTGCGTCGCACGCGGCGAAGTGACCGTGGAGAAGGGGCGCGTGCTCAACGAGGAGCTCAAGCGCACCTGCAAGCAGGCCGCCGCCAAGGGCGCGGACGAAAAGCCCGCCGTGGACGTGGACGCCATGAGCGCCGACGAGCGTGAGGCGCTGCTGCAGAAGCTGCTGGCCATGAAGGAAGAGGGCTGATGGCCGGCCCCGCTGCCGCGCAGATCGACGAGGCCAAGCGCTTCGCCGAGATCGTCGCCATACTGCAAAAGCACCACCTCGTCCAGGGGCTGACGCCGGAGAAGGTGCGCGATATTTTCGTGGACCTTGGGCCGACGTTTGTCAAATTCGGACAAATTCTGTCCATGCGTTCGGACATTCTGCCCAAAGAATACTGCCTCGCGCTCGAGACGCTGCGCACGGACGTGACGCCCATGCCGCTGACCGAGGTGGAGCGCATCCTCACGCAGGCCTACGCCCGACCGTGGCAGGAGGTCTTTTCCGACATCGGCATCCGGCCGCTCGGCTCGGCCTCGATCGCGCAGGTGCACGCGGCGACCCTGACCGACGGTCAGCGCGTGGTCGTGAAGGTGCAGCGCCCCGACCTGTATGAGATCATGAGCCGCGACGTGCGCCTGCTCAAGCGCGCCGCCGTGCTGCTCAAGTACACGCCGCTTGCAAGCGCGCTGGACTTTCACGCTGTACTTGATGAGATCTGGCGCACCGTGCAGGAGGAGCTCGACTTCACGATCGAGGCGGACAACATCGCCGAGTTCAAGCGCCTCAATGACGGCGTGGCCTACGCCGACTGCCCGGCAACGTTCCCGAAGTGGTGCACGAAAAACGTGCTCGTCATGGAGTACATCGCCGGCCACCAGATCGACGATGCCGACGGCCTGCGCGCCGACGGCTATGATCTCAACGAGATCGCCGTCAAGCTCGTGCACAACTATATCCGCCAGATCACGGTCTACCGCTTCTTCCACGCCGACCCCCACCCCGGCAACATCCGCGTGCAGGGCGGGAAGATCATCTGGCTCGACCTCGGCATGATGGGCCGCATCAGCCCGCGCGAGGCGGAGCTGTACATGGGCATCATCCGCACGATCTATGACCAGGACGTACCCGCCCTGACGCAGACGCTGCTCGCGCTCGGCCGGTATGACCGCGCGCCCGACCAGCAGGCGCTCACGGAGCGCATCGGCATCTTCCTGCACAAGTACGAGTCCATGCCGATGGCCGATATGGACATGGGCGTGCTCGTGGACGAGTTCGTGCAGATCCTGAACGAATACGGCGTGTCCGTGCCCGCCTCGCTGACGATGCTCGGGCGCAGCCTGCTCGTCATTCAGGGCATGCTCACGAGCGTGTCGCCGGACGCGAACGTCATCGAGATCGTGGCGGAGTACGTCAAGAACACCGCGCTGAGCCGCGAGCACATTGAAAAGAAGGTCAAAACGCTCGCACAGCAGCTCGCCCGCTCGGGTGAAAAGCTCACGGTGCTGCCGACGCAGCTGTCGGCATTTTTGAGCAAGGCCAACGCCGGACAGCTGACCGTCAACGTGAAAAAATCGTGGTCGGACGCGGCGCGCGCCGCGCAGTCGAAGCTGCTGAACCGGCTCATCTTTGCGTTGCTGGACTGCTCGCTGCTGTTCTGCGCAGCCATCACGTGTCTCGCCCCGCTGCCGCGGGTGCTGGGGCTGCCGTGGCCGGCGCTGGTGTTTTTCGCCGCCGCCGTCGCCGTGACGATCGCGCTGTTTGACCGCCGGCATTGGTCGGTGTGAATGCCGCAATATGCACGCAAAGCCGCCCGGAGGGCACAGCCTTCCGGGCGGTTTTGGATGATAAGAGGGGAGAATTTTTATGACCATTCAGGCGCTCCCGGATGCGTTTTCCGTCTGCAAGGTCGCAGATTATTCGCTCGTCGACCGGGAGACGATGTTTTGCTTCACGGGACGGACGGACGCCGAACGCTCGCTCGTCTGCCGCACGCAGGACGTGCCGGACAATGCGACGGTGCGGGAGGACGGCTGGCGCGCGATGCGCATCACCGGCACGCTGGATTTTTCGCTCATCGGTGTTCTGGCGGGCATTTCCGCCGTGCTGGCCGAAAACGGGATCGGCATCTTCGTGCTCTCGACGTATGACACCGATTATATTCTGACAAAGCAGAAAACCTACGCCCGCGCGCTGCAGCTGCTCGCGCAGGCGGGATACCAAATCGCAGAATGACCGCCCCGTCCGGGGCGGTCATTCTTTCTTTTCAATATCGCCGCGGCGGCGCAACGCGTCCAGAAACGCCGTGCAGCCGAGCACGAGATCGTCATACGTCGTGCCGAAATCGTCCGTATACCACGGGTCGGCAATGCCGCGCTGCAAGCCCGCGAACGACAGCAGCGGGCGGATCTTCCCATCCGGGTCGTGCGGGAGGATGCGGCGGAGGTTGCGCGCGTTGTTCTCGTCCATCGTCAGCAGCCAGTCGTAGGCGTCGTAGTCGCGCGGCGTGACCTGCACGGCGGCGCGATGGCCGACCGGGATGCCATGGGCGCGCAACTCGGCGCGCGCGGGCGGGTAAACGTCATTGCCGATCTCCTCGCGGCTCGTCGCCGCCGAGGCGATCTGAAACTGCGCCGCGAGCCCCTGCCGGCGCACCATTTCCTCGAGCAGATACTCCGCCATCGGGCTGCGGCAGATGTTGCCGTGGCAGATAAAAAGTATTTTGGTCAAGTGCGATCAGCCTCCTAAAAAGCCGTATTCTGCCGCGTTTTACCGCGATTTGCCGACCTCAAAATCCTGTGAACAAACGTGACTCTGTCATGGAAAACGCAAAATACGGCAAAATGCGGCAAGTCACAGCCGCCAATGGTAGTCAAATGGTAGTAAAAATCGGGGTGTTTTACTACCGTGGTTTTCTCCATTAATATACCATATCCGGAGAGTTGAGGCAACAGCACAAGGGGAGAGGCATGTATTCCACCTCCTTCGACATGAAATAGAAAAACCCGGATTGCTCCGGGCATGAAAAAGGCAACAGCCGTTAAGGCTGATGCCGTGTGATGATAAGGTTTTCGATTTTATACGATCCAAATTTCTGCATCTTTTACAGAAGCATATTTCTCAAATGCCTGTTTCTCTTCCTCAAGCAGCGGTTCAAGCGCGATATCATTCTCGAAGCAATATACCACAACTAGATATGCGTTTTACAGCGTGTAGCTCTCTCCGTCTTCAGGGATGCAGACGCGATTGCGGATGCCCTTCTTCTCCAGTTTCTTGGACAGTGTCTTGCGGGTGAGCGTGGCGTGCGGCACGTTGTCCATGTGGCTTGCGATGACCACCGCTTCGGGCGCTGCTGCACAGACCTTGGCCAGATCGTTGTCGTCCATAATCAGACGGCCGTTTTTCACCAGCATGGCAGCACAGTTGTTCGTGATGATCACATCAGGATGATACTTCTCGATCGTCTCCGCCACGTCGTCACACCAGACGGTGTCACCGCAGACGTAGAGCGTCTTTTCATTGGGGCTGCGGAAGATGAATCCGGCGGCGTCACAGCACGGAACCTTCGTGCCGTGAACGGCGTTGACCTTGATGATCTCCGCGTCGCCCCATGTGACGCGGTCTTCGATCACCCGGACGTCCTTCATGCCGGAGAACGCCAGATAGTCCGCGTCCTGCCGGTTGATGGCATAGATCGGGCGATTCTTGTCCAGCCCCTGGCAGGCCTTGCCGTTGGGAGCGAGACCGATGTGGTCCAGATGCACGTGGGTGCAGATGTAGGCGTCCACGCCCTCGTTGACTTCCTTGACGGACATGGGCAGGGAGTGCAGCGGGCACGGAAGCCACTTGTGCTTCGGCTTCACGGCTTCCCAGGTGGCACACTCGTCGAAGACGTACTTCTTGCGAGGGTCGCCGCCGCGGTTCATGGCGCACATCATCGGGATCATGGCGAGGCATCCGCTCGTGAAGCGCGGCGCCAGCCACGGGTCGATCAGAAAGGTCTTTCCTGCGTAGGTGATTTTGATGGTCGCGCTGCGGATCTGCTGGAATTTCATGAGGGGTGCCTCCTTGTTTGTTTCTGTGTCTATAATTTAACATAGATTCCCGCCGTGCAACAGAAATAACCCTCACTCTTGCCGCAACAAAAACGTTGTAGTAAAATAGAGCCGGAGGGGATCATATGAACCAAAAACAGCTGTCTTATTTTCTGGAGGTCTATCGCTGCCGCAACATTCAGGCCGCGGCAGACAAACTCTATCTGACCCACCAGGGACTGAGCCGCGTGATCCGCTCTCTGGAAGAGGAGTTTGGCAGTCCCCTGTTCACCCGCACCAATCGGGGGCTGGAGCCCACGGATTTCGCCACGGCGCTGGTGCCCCACGTGCAGCGGCTGCTGGACGACTACGCCACGATCCAAGGCGTACACACCCTCACCAGTCAGGCGCGGTCGGTGGTGACGATCTACGCGCTGGATCACCTGTTCGGGTATCTCGGCGCCGATCTCCTGCTGGACTTTCACCGGCAGCACCCGGAGATCACGCTCAGCATCCTTGATACCACGGACGAGTACGCGCTGGAGAGTCTCTCAGCCGGCAGGTGTGATTTCGCGGTCGTGAACGGCCCGATCGACAACACGCACTTCACGGCGACGCCGCTGTTCTATTCGCGCTTCGCCTTCCGGATGCGGCGGGATCATCCTCTGGCGCAGAAGGAGCATTTGAGTTTCGAGGATTTTGCAGGCGAGACCATTCTCGGCAAGGGACGCGCCTACCGCTGCTTCCGCACGAACATCGACCAATTCATGCTCTCACAGGGGCTGCATGTGACCGTTCCGATCGAGACGCCGGACGAATCGCTTCTGCAGCAGTTTGTAGAAGCAGGACTCGGCATCGCGGCGACCTATGACTTCACCGCCGTGTCCCACTGCGGAGAAAACACCGTGGTGCGCTATCTGGACGATGACTGCGCCGGGCATCACATCTACCTAGTGGAAAAGGCCGGAACGCTCCCGACCAGAGCAGGTCGCACCTTCAAGCAGTTCCTGTTGGATAAGGTCACGGAATGATGTTTTCAGATTGGCGCCCCACAGTTCCAGAACCTCGGGGAGCACCTGGTAGATGGAGAACATCTCAAATTCATTCAGCTAGTCATCAATGGTGCCGGGAATACTGTGATCGGCGTGGTAGGCCATGATATAGGCCACATTTTCGAAGATCTCCAGATCCTCAATCTGCATCTCCTCGCCCTCATCTGTCTTGCCCTTGTAGGACTTTTCCAGTTTGGTGAGATCCTTGAAGATATCACGTTTGAATTTGATGCGGTAAAGCTGCGGGATGGCGGCGGAGGAGCGGAACCGCACTTCCTTGCCGCTGATCAGAACCGTTTTTTCCTGCATGGTTTATCCCTCCGTGCCTGCGGTCTCTACAGCGGGAACATACACGGACTGGTACCAGCCGTCATAGGTGGCTTTTGCCGTAGTGTCGCCTAAGCGGCTCTTGACCAGGCCGTCCTCGCGGCCGGCCTTGGCCTTGTTGGCCCACTCCGGATCGCAGATGAGCTGGCGGCCGAGGATGGCCATGTCCGCCACACCGTCGGCAAGCATGCCCTCGGCCTCTTCCGGGGTCTTGAGGCAGTTGACGGCCGCGACCGGCACGGCGGCGCCATGATTACGCTCGTGTGGTACGGCGAGCGCAAAACGCCCTACGAGCTGGGAGAGAACAACGTGCACATCGCGCTCGTGACGGACGATTTTGAGGGCAGCTACCAGCGGCACAAAGCCATGGGCATCGTGTGCATTGAGGAACTGCAGAAGGACATTTACTACATCGAGAACCCCGACGGGTATGAGATTGCCGTCGTCCCGGCGAAATTTCACCCCACGAATCTCTCGATCTCCTGACCGGCCCACAAACGAAAACTCGGGGCGCAGGCAGCTGCCTGCGCCCCGAGTTTGCTTTTTCCCGCGTCCTTACTGCGCGCGCTCCGCGCACTGCCGGAGCGTGAGCCCCGTGGCCACGAACGCCAGCACGAGCAGCGCCCCCGCTGCACACAGGCACAGCGTGCGCAGCGCGCCGTGACCGGCGGACAGCATGGCAATCAGGCAGCCGACGGACAGGATCGCCGCCAGCGCCGTGCACCACGCCACGGCCTTTCCTCTCCTGTGGCCGAGGCACACACTCACAAGCGCGAGCACACCGGCCGCGAACAGCACGATGCAGATGCCCGTCCAGACCGCCGCCTCCGTGCGCGCGGTGTCCATATCCGCCGTATAGAATTCCTGCGCCAGTGCGCAGATGTCGCCATAGCTCGCGGCGGAACCTGCGCGTGCGCGCAGCGCCTCGTCCTGCATGAGCACGGCGATGCCCTGCTCCAGCCGCTCGGTGTCGTCCTCATACGGGGTGAGCTCCGCGAGGTCCTGCGCCAGCTGCTGCCGGTTCGCCGCCAGTGTCTGACGGCCGGAGGCCAGAGTGCCTGCCGCCGTGTCGAGCTTGCTCTGCCCGGCTGCGATCTCGGCCGCCGCAGCGTCGAGCGCCTCCTGCCCGGCGACGAGCTGCGCCTGTGCGTCGGCAAGCTGCTGCTCCGCCGCGGCGATCTGCGCCGCGCCGTCAGCCAGCTGCGTCTGCCCGGCCTCATACGCCTGCACGAGCGACTCGATGGAGTACCCGGTGCCGATCAGCTGCGTCTCATAGATCTGCTTCTGCGCCGTCACGCCCGGCCAGAGCAGCGCGGCCTTGGCAAGGTCGCCGTTTGCGACCGCCGCGTCATACTCCGCCTGCCGGTCGAGATAGCGCTGGTAGGCCGGGTGCACCGCGTCGTACACCGGCTGGATCCTGGCGAGCTTCTCCTGCCCGGCGGCGTATTCCTCCTTCGCCGCAGCAAGCTGCTCCTGCCCGGCGGCGTAGTCGGCCTTGCCCTGCTCGAGCTGCGCCTGCCCGGCGGCATACTGCGCCCGGGCCGCGGCGAGCTTCTCGCTGCCGGCATCATACTCCGCCTGTCCGCTCTGGAGCCGGCTCTGGCCGACGTTGTCCGTCACGACGCCCGTGGCAAACGAGAGCTTGAGCGCGTCATACGTCTCCTGCTGCGCGCCGAGCGACGCCGCCAGCTCGCCGAGCGAGCGGGCGTTGTCGCATAGCTGCGTATCGGCAACCACGCGGTCGGCCCGCTCCTGCTGCGTGCGCACAACGCTCCACGGCGACACGGCCATGACGAACACGGCCGCCGCGAGCATGGCCAAGCGGGCCGCGCGGCTCGCCGCCGTCAGCGGCAGGCGGCGCTGCGCGGGCAGCGCGGTCCTGCGCACGAAGGTATCGCCCAGCAGCAGAAGCTGCGGCAGCACGAACAGCACGAGAAACACCGTGATGAGCGACCCGACGCCCACGAACCGGCCCATGCCGGCCACCGCGCCGGACGAGACGCGCGCGCCGATGAGCAGGCCGGCAGAGATGAGCATCGTGCCGGAGGTGATGATGGTCGGGAAGGCGAGGTTCAGCGCCGTGATCATGGCCTCGCGCGGGCCCTGCTCGGCGCGCGCCTCGGTATAGAGCGAGGCGACGACGATGGCATAGTCCACGTTGCAGCCCATCTGGATGGCGCTGGCCACGAGATAGACCATGAAGAGCACATACTCGCCCGTGAGCACCGTGAGGCCGAAGTTGATCCAGATGCTGCCCTGAATGACGAGCGTGAGCAGAATGGGCATGCCGATCGACCGGAACGTGAACAGCAGCACGAGCATGACCATGAGGATGGACATGGCGCTGACCATGACGTTGTCCTGCGTGAACGTCTGCTCGGACCCGTAGGCGGACATGGCGTCGCCGACGAGGTAGCTGTCCGTGGGGTAATACTGATGCACGACGGCGTGGATGCGGTCGAGCAGGGCAAATGTCTCGTCCCCGTCCGAGGCCGCGGCGAGCGTGAGCACGAGCCGGTGGTACGACGTGCCCTCGAGCTGCGCGCTGGCGCGCGTGAGCTGATCGCTGAGCGCCGTGACCTGCGCCGCCTGCGCGTCGCTGAGCGTGACGGTGCCATCGGCGATCTTGTCATTCAGGAACTTGAACAGCTTCAGCAGCGGCACCTGATAGCCGCGCAGATCCTGCGCGGCCGTCTGCGCGGCGCCGTTTTCGGCCGCGTAGAGCGCGAAGAGCGCCTGCGCGCTCGTGCTGTCCACACCGCTGAGCTGCGCGAACGTCCGGTAATCGACCGCGTCCGCCAGCCGGTAGCCGCCGGCCGCCTCCGTGCCCGCGATGCCGACGGCGCTCTTGACCTCCGGCACGGCCGAGAGGGCATCGAGCAGCGCGGCCTCCCGGGTATAATCCCCGGCCGGGACGACGATGGCCAGCACCGTCTCGTCGCCGAAGTCCGCCGTGATCGCCTGTGACGCGGTGCGGTTGACGTCCGCGTTGTGCGTTTTGAGCGGCGCTTCACTGTAGACATAGCTGACACGGTTGGTGCCGATGCACGCCACGACCAGCACGGCCGCGAACACGAGCGGCACCACGCGGCGCGTCCGCCACGCGAGGCGGCCGACGCCCGAGATCTTCGGCACGAAGTTGCGGTGCTTCGTCTTGTCCATGGCCGGGCCGAGCTTGAGCAGCAGCCCCGGCATGAGCAGAAATACCGTCAGCAGGCTGATAAAGATCGCCTTGATGAGCACGATGCCAAGATCGCGCCCGAGGCCGAACTTCATGAACGTCATGGCGACAAGGCCCGCCACGGTCGTCAGGCTCGAGGAGCTGATGACGGTGATGGATTTGGCCAACGACTCGATGACCGCCTCGCGCACCGGCAGCGTCTTATGCGCCTGCTTGTAGCGGTTGCAGAAGATGATGGCGTAGTCCACCGACATGGCCAGCTGCAGCAGGATGGCCACGGCGTTGGACACGAACGAGATCGTGCCGAAGATGAAGTTCGTGCCCTTGTTGATGAGCGCCGCCGCGAGGAACGTGATGAGCAGAATGGGCACCTCGGCATACGTCGAGGACGTGAACGTGAGCACCGTGACGAGGATGATCGCCACGATGACGAGCAGGCCGCGCACCTCACCGTTGATCTGGTCGGAGATGCTGTAGCCTTCGGCGGAATAAATGTACGTGCCGCTGCCGTCGAGCAGATCGCGCAGGGCCTGCACGGTCTGCGCGCACGCGTCCGAGCCCTCGAGGTCCGCCAGACTGACGGACAGCAGCGCGCTGCCCGCGTCGTTCATCGTGTACGTGCAGCTGTCCACTCCGTCGACCGCGCGGATCTGCTCCGCCGTGGCCGCGGCGGTGTCCGCGTCCGTGCCGCGCAGGAGGATCTTCGCCGACCCGCAAGTCTGGAACTCCTGCTCCATGATGTCCAGCCCCTGCCGCGTCTCGGAATCGGCCGGCAGATAGGCCGCGACGTCGTTTTCGACCTTCACCCAGCCAGACGCGACCGCGGAAAAGACCAGCAGCGCGGCAAACACAATGAAAAACAGCCGGTAATGGTCGACGATCCATTCCGATGTACGGTGCAGCGGGGACGGTTTCTTGTTCATAATGGGATCACCACTCCTTATCCCGACAAAAACGCGGGGGTTGACTTTTGGATAACAGAAGGATAAGCTGAAAAACAATAAATTACAAATGTCAGCTATCGTGAAAGTGTAAGATATTTATCACTTGTTCTTCCTGTGTCGTTTGTTCGATATGATACGATGGGCGTAAAGGAGTGCAGCATCATGGAAAAAAAGAAAGATCTGCGCGTGCAGAAAACCTACAGCGCGCTCATGGCGGCGTTCGAGGCGCTGATGGCCGAAGAGACATTCGACGACATCACGGTCAACGAGCTGTGCGCCCGGGCGCTCATCCGCCGCCCGACGTTCTACTCGCATTTTGAAGACAAGTATGACTTCCTGCGCTTTTACCTCAACGAGATCCAGTGGCAGATCGAGAGCGAGGCCGACGCCGCGACCGACTTGCCGGTCGAGCACTTTCAGCGCTCGTGGCGCGCGCTCATCGCTTTTATAGACGAGCACCCGGCGCTCATCCGCATGGGCCTGCGCAGCAAGTCGCTGCCGATCATCTTCGAGATCCTCAGCGAGCACATCTTCGCCAGCTCCAGCCGGCGCGTGCGCGCCTACTGCGGCGCCGTGACGGACAGCCCCGCGCTGGCCGACACGCTGGCGACGTTCACCGTCGGCGGGCTCATCCAGAATCTCAAGCGCTACCTGTCCGAGCCGAACCTCGACCCGGACGCGCTGACAGCGGAGATGACCACCGTCTTTGAGCACCTGTGGAATTCCTTCACGCCGGAAGCAAAGGGGGAAACGCCATGAAGATCCTGCTGCGGAGGACAACTGCGCGCTGGCCGGGTGGCTGTTTCACCTGCTGGTCAAAAACGGCTATCAGACCACGGCCGTGAAAACCGGTCAGGCCGCGCTCGACGAGATCGGCAGGAGCTATTTTGACATGGTCATCGCCGAGGCCTGCGCCCCCGCCGTGGACGGCTGCGCACTCGTGCGCTCGCTGCGCGCAAGCAGCCCGACGCCCCTGCGGAGCCGGCGAAGGTCGCTGCTGCAATCTGAGCTTTCTATCTTTCACCACTCTTGACCCAAAACGCGCGAGCGCGGCAGTCCGAATGGACTGCCGCGCTTGTGCCTGTGAAAAAACCTATGCGCAAATGCAAAAAGAACAGAGCAGCAGGGGAGCTCGAGGGGGCAAGGCCCGCCTCGAATGAGATCTTGCGCTCAGCTTGTCCCCAAGGCCCGAGACGGGCTTTGGGGACAAGCTGAGCGCGGCAGTCTATTCGGGCTGCCGCGCTTGTCATGCGCGCGCCGGGCATGGTACAATGAAACCATCTATCATCCCGGAAGGGAGGGCTCCGGTATGCCGAGGCCGAAATGGACCCTGAACACGATCTATATCTCCGAGCGCCTGCAGGAGCGGCTGCGCCCCATCTCCCGCTGCGCGCTGACGACCGTGGTCGCCCCCATGGGCTATGGCAAGACGACGGCCGTGAACTGGTATCTCGCCGAGCGGGCGAAGGCCGAAGACGCGGCTGTCGTGCGCATCAGCGTCTATTCCGACCATCTGGCCATCTTCTGGAAGAGCGTACAGGACGCGTTTGAACATGCGGGGATCCCGCTGCTGCGCGGCTACGCCTGCCCGGACGACGCCGCCGGCGCGAGCCTGCTGGCGGATGACCTCTGCCACGGGCTGGCCGGGCGCGGGCGCGTGTACATCTTCATCGACGATTTTCACCTCCTGACCGACGGGCGCATCACGGAGTTTTTATGTGCGCTCGTCAACCGTCTGCCGGAGAACGTGCACCTGATCGTGGCGAGCCGCGACCGCTTCCTCCCCGGCGACGCCGTCATGCGGCTGGGCAGCCGGGTCTACCCGATCGGGGCCGAGCATCTGCGGCTCAACCACACGGAGCTGTCCATCTACGCGCACCGCTGCGGCACGGACCTGACCGACGCGCAGGTCGAAACGCTGCTGCATGCGAGCGAGGGGTGGTTTTCGGCCGTGTACCTGAACCTGCGCACGCTCTCCGAGCACGGCGCGCTGCCGGACCGGCACTCGGACATTTACACCATGTTTTCCGCCGCCATGATCGAGCCGCTCTCGCCCCGGCAGCAGGAGTTTCTGGCCGTCATGGGGCTGGCGGATGAGTTCACCGCGCCGATGGCGCGCTTTGTCACCGGCGACCCGGACACCGACCGCCTCCTGACCATGCTCACGGAGCAGAACGCCTTCGTCACCCGCCTGCCGGACGGCGTGAGCTACCGCTTCCACCACATGATGAAAACCTGCGCCGAACAGGCGTTCGCCGCGCTGCCGGAACAGACGCGCCGCACGTATCACGGCCGCTACGGCGCGTGGTACGCAGCGCACGGGCAGTATCTGCACGCGCTGGCCGCCTACCGGAAGGGCGAGGACTATGACGCGGTGCTGCAGGTGATCCAGGACGATGCGGGCATCCTGCTCGCGGCGCTCAGCCCCGAGGAGGTGCTGGCGTTTCTGGACGCGTGCCCGCGCAGCACGCTCCAGGCACACCCGCTGACGCTGCTTGTGCTGATGCGGCGGATGTTCACGTGGCAGCAGATCCCGAAAATGCTGGAGCTGCGCGCGCTGCTGCTCGCCGGGATCGAGGCGCACCCCGAGCTGCCGGACGCCGAGCGGGACAATCTGCTCGGCGAGTGCGACCTCATCATGAGCTTTCTGCAGTATAACGACATCGCGGCCATGAGCCGCCTGCACCGCAGCGCGGCCGCACGCATGACCCGCCCTGCCATCAGCATCCGCAACGAGGGGAGCTGGACGTTCGGCTCGCCGTCGGTGCTGATGATGTTCCACCGCGCGCCGGGGCAGATGGACGCGGAGCTGGACGCCATGAACGCCTGCATGCCGCACTACTACCGGCTCACAAACGGGCACGGGCAGGGCGCGGAGCGGATCATGGACGCCGAAGCCGCCCTGCTGCGCGGCCGCTTTGCCGACGCGGCCATCTTCCTCGAGCGCGCCCGCGCCGCCATCGCCGGAAACGGGCAGGAGAATATGGCGCTCTGCTGCGATTTTCTCGAACGGCGGCTCGCGCTGTGCGCGGGCACCGCCTCGCCCGAATCCCCGGCGCAGAAACGCGCCGCCCTGCTCGCGCAGCACGACACGATGTGGCTGTGCATCTTCGACAGCGCCTGCGCCTACTGCGCCGCGCTGACGGGGCAGGCCGGGCAGGCCCCCGCGCTGTTCCGGGAGCACGCACTGCACACGGTGCACTTTCTCGCGCCGTGCCGCCCTATGATGGAGATGATCGAAAATCAAGTCTATCTCGCCGAGGGTGCCTACGCCCGGGTGATCGGGCGCAGCGAGGGGCTGCTGGCGCAGTGCGCGCAGCAGCACTATGCGCTCGTCGCGCTGCACGTGCGCATCCAGACGGCCGCTGCCTACGCCGCGCTCGGCAAGCGGCCGGAGGCGCGCAGCCTCCTCGGCCAGGCGCTGCGCGAGGCAGAGCCCGACGGTCTGCTGCTGCCGTTCGCAGAAAACGGCCGCGGCCTGCGCCCCCTGCTGGCCGGCGGCGCGTGGGAGGCGGACCTGGGCGATTTCCCGCAGCGGGCAGCGGACTGCATCGCGGCCTATGAGGCGCGCTGCGCCGCGCTGTGCGCGCCCGGCGGCGGCCCTGCGGCGCTCGCCGGGCTGACCGGGCGCGAGCGGGAGATCGCGGCGCTCATCGCCGCGCGCCTGACCAACGGCGAGATCGCGCGCAGGCTCTTCCTCTCGGACGGCAGCGTGAAGCAGTACGTCCACCAGATCTATGCTAAGCTTGGCCTCACGGGCGACGCGAAGTCGAAGCGGCAGCAGCTGATCGACCAATGGCACACAAAACCCTAACCGCCGGTGAATGGTTTTCTCTTGGATCCACTGTACAATGGTCTTGTACAGTGGATTTTTTTATTCCGGGAAAGGGGGAAGCGCACATGTACCGGAAATATATTGCGGCCGTCCAACCGCTGAGCGACCACGTCCTGCAGGTGGATTTTGTGTCCGGCAGCCGTCTGCTTCTGGACATGAAGCCCTATCTGGACAAGCTCCGGTTTCAGCCGCTTTCCGATCCGGAGGCCTGGCGCAGCGCCGTGACCAACGGCATTTTCGTCCGCTTCGGCAACGTGGAGCTGAGCCATGACGAGCTTCTGACCATGGCCGAACACGGCTGAGGCGAGATCACACCCGGGCGACCGCCCGCGAGAAAGAGAGGAAAAGCATGAAACATCTGAGCAAATGTCTGGCGCTGGTACTGGCCACCGCGCTGGTGCTGGGTCTGGCCGCCTGCGGCAAGGACACGACCGGGGACGACTGGCGCGCCTCCGGCGTCGTGACCGACTACGGCACGATCGCCCGCGACGGCGAGCGCGTGCCCGTGTGCATCTGCCTGAGCACGGAAAACGCCGGCTTCTACTACGACAAGGACGAGCAGGTCTGGTTTGACGGCGTAGAGTTTCCCATGGCGCTCGCCGACGCACTGACCGCCTACCGCAGCACGTCGTTCGACGATCTGGACGGCGACGGCCAGAGCGACGTGACCATGATCTTCGATCACGGCGACGGCAGCACGACCGAGCTGGTCTGGCTCTGGTACGACGACACGGGCTTCGAATTTGAGCCCGTGCTCTCGAGCGTCACGAGCGGCACGCCGTATTTTGAGGCAAACAATCTGGACATGAACGCGCGCGTGGACGGCGGTACCTACGTGCTGACCAACGGCGTGTGCAGCTATCACGGCACCGGCGACGGCTACGCCGTGGGCGATGTTTACTGGGAAGTGACCAAGACCCGCGACGAGACGCACGACGGCCTGCGCGAGATCGAGTTTGACGCCTACTGCTACATTCCGGCCGAATCCGTGCCGACGTTCACGACCGAATTCATCTCCGTGACCAACAGTGAGCTGTACGACTACTACACCGGCATGTGGCTCACGGCATCGAGCGCCTACAACAACACCGAGCGCGGAGACAACCACTACATCCACACCGTCACGTGGAACGGCGAGACCTACGAGATCGAGTTTTTCTACTCCACGAGCTGGGAAAAGACCGGCGACTGGAGCAACGTACTCACCAAGAGCTACGTCGTCTACCTGCCCGAGGGGTATGACGGTCTGGTCTTTGCCGCCGAGCCGCAGCCCGACAACTACCGCGACACGGCCAAGCGCGACCAGCTCGACAGCATCTGCCCCGAGGCGGACATTCTCAACTGCGCCACAGTCGATGCGCACAACTGCCTGTTTTTCCGCATCGGCTGACGGGATCAGGAGGACGGCATGAAAACATATCTCAAAAAGCTCACGGCGCTGCTGCTGACCCTGCTGCTGGCGCTGAGTCTGGCCGCCTGCGGCGGCACGGACGGCGATGACGACGAGAGCTACCTGGCCGACTTCACCCCTATGACCGTCGAGGAGCTGACCGGCGGCTGGGTGGACAACGACGGCAACCAGCTCGTCATCGGCCCCGACACGAGCACCTACGACTACCGGACGTGGTACGGCCGGGTGGGCTTCGGCCCGTTCGAGGTCGTGGACGACCGGCCCGTGATCGAATACGACGGGTTTTACTACGACTTCGAGGCCGACGGCGACGGCTTCATCCTGCGGCAGAACGGCACGTCCGACCGCGCGGGGCTTGACGGCGCGCGCTTCGGCCCCGGCGAAAGCGACGTGTACGCCCCCGAGCTGACCACGCTCGACGGCGTCTGGCAGGACGCGCTGGGCGAGACGCTCGTCATCGACACCGGCCGCATGGAATATCTGGCCTACTCGCCGGACGGCATGACCGGCGGCACGATCCGCGACGGCGGCGACGGGCTGGGCGTGTACCTCTTCCTCAACGGCCGCGGCTACTTCGCCGTGAGCCCCGACGGCAACAGCTTCACGCTGTTTTTCGAGGCCAGCGACACGAACGCGCCGGACGGCACGTATGAGGGTGTGTTCTACCGCGACGGCAACGCGGACCGCTACGCCGATCTCGACAACGCAGAGTTTTACGCGTCCGACGGTCACCTGCGCTATTACGACGGGGAGAACATCTTCTTCCTGCCGGATACGTATGCGGTCGCGGCCGACGGCCTCGCCTATGACGGCGCGGGCAATGTCTACGCCGCCGGGTGGGACATGCCCTATTACGACCCCGCCGACGACTGGGGCGACAACTGGGCCAGCAACTGGGGCTGACCCGCACAAGAAAAAAGCAGCGGAATGTCAACACATTCCGCTGCTTTTCTATCGTTTTGTTTACGGCCAGGGCGCCCGCGCCGCTTTGGGCGGTTTCGGCGGTTTTGGCGCTTTAGGGGCCTTCGGCGGATACAGCCGGCGGCGCAGGTCGCGCGGCAGCACCCAGCGGTCGAGCAGGGCAAGCATGCCGGGCAGGAACAGCAGGATGAGGAGGATGGCCGAGAACGCGCCGATGGAGATCGTGCGGCAGATCTGCTCGATGGTCGGGTTGCCGAAGAATTTTCCGACGACCGCCGTGACGAGCACCATGATCGAGCCGGACGTCAGCACCGTGTGGATGCTGCCGCGGTAGGCGGCGATGAGCGCGTCGCGCACGGACATGCTCTCGCGCTTCTCGCGATAATAGCTCGTGTAGAGGATGCCATAGTCGATCGTCGCGCCCATGAGGATGCACTCGACGATCAGCAGCGCGAGGTAATAGATCTCCAGCCCCTGCAGGCCGACGACCGTGACGGTGATGAATACGCCGCACTGCACGATCAGCACGAGCAGCGCCGGAATGACGAGCGAGCGGAACGTGAGCACGACGACGAGGAAGATCGACGCCGCCGTCAGCAGCGTGATGAGCAACAGCTCGCTGTCAAAGCTGTTTTCCATCTCGTAGACCATGGCGCTGTTGCCGATGAGGTAGTAGTCCCCGGTCGTGGCGGCGTCGAGATCCTGCGTGAGCTGCGCGATGAACGCGCTCGTCTCGTCCGACTCGCCCGGCAGCGTCGTCGTGAGCACGAGGCGGGAGTAATCGCCGCCGCGCAGCTGCGTGACGGCGTCGGTGAGCATGGTCTGCGCGTCGGTGATCTGCGCGCGCATGTCGTCGGTCAGGAAGGAAGCGAAGCGCGCGTCCGTGAGCAGGTCGTTTTGCAGATAGTCAAACAGCTCCTGCATGGACATGGTCCACGCATCGTCGCTGCTGTACACGCTGGCATAGTAGAGAAACAGCAGCTCCATCGTGCCGCGGTTCATCTGGCTGGACAGGCCCTGAAACAGGTTTGCCAGCTCCGCGGCCGTATAGCTCCGGCCGGAGGCGACCGCGTCGATGACCGTGCGCGCCGACTGGAGCTGGCTGGTGTCCACACCGCTGAGCTGAGAAGCAAAGCGCGCGTCCGGCAGCACCTCCTGGCACAGGAAGTCCACGAACTGCTGCACCGAGAGCGTCCAGCCGCTCGTGTCGCCGTGACGGCTGGTGTAGAGCAGGTAGAGCTGGCGTATCTGCCCGGCGTCCATGCCGAGGAGCGCAGCAAGCTCCGGTGCCGCGTAGCTCGTGCCGTTGACCGAGCCGTTGATGATCCGGCTGAGCGTCGTGATCTGCTGTGCCTGCGCAGCATCGAGCAGGTCGCTGTGGTCGGCTAGGAAGTTGGCCAGCTCCTGCATCGACAGCTCCCAGCCGCCCGTGAGCAGGTCGGCATTGATCGTGTGATACGCCACGAACAGCAGCCGGACGGTGTCCTCGTCCATGCCGAGCATCTGGGCGATCTCGCTGCAGCCGCGCGGCGTGGTCATGGCGCTCACGTCCGTGAACGTCTGCAGCATAGCCGCCTGCTCGCGCGCCGAGGCATCGACCATGTCCGCCATGGTGGGGTCGGTGAGCACTTCGTTGACGAGGAAGTCCGAGAAAACGGGCAGCGTCATGCCGCCGGTGCTCGCGTCGCCGTGCTGCGTGTAGTAGTAGAGCAGCAGCTGCCTGGCATCCGCTGCGTCCATGCCGAGAAAGTCCGCCAGTGACTCCGCCGTCCGCTGCTGCGTGAGCGCGGCGGGGTCGGTGAATTTCTGCAGCGTCTGGAGGTTCGCCGTCACGCCCGCATCGAGATACGGCGCGAAGGCGGCGTTGTTTGCCACGTGCTGTGTGACAAAGCGCAGAAACTGCCCGGCCGGGATGGTCACGGCGCGGCCACCGCTGTAGACATCATAATAGATCATGCCCAGCATATCGGCGCTGACCGGGATGCTGGCGTCGAGCGCGCCGACGATATCGGTCATCTGCGCGGCGGTGTACTGCCTGCCGAGCGTGGTGGAGTAGGACATGGCGCTCTTGACGTTCGGGTCGGCCTCGAGCCGGTCCGCCAGCGCGGCCACGGCGTCCTCGTCGGCGTTGTTGTACAGCACGACGATGGGGTTATCCGGCGGGAACACCTCCGCGACCGGGTCGGTATCCGTGAGCGTGTAGGCGATCTGGGTCGACAGCTGCAGGACGTACGTGCCCGCGAACAGCAGCACGAACGCCGCCGCGACCGCGCCGCGACACCGGTAGCTGAAGCGGCCGAGCGCCGCGAGCACGCTCCGGCGCTCGCGCTTGGGCGCGCGCGGCTTTTTCGTCGTCCTGCGGATGAGCTTATCCGCCCACAAAATCAGGCCGGGCAGCACCGTGAACACGCACAGCAGGCTGCACAGCACGCCCTTGGCCAGCACGATGCCGAGATCCATGCCGATCTTGAAGCGCATGAACACCAGCATCAGCAGGCCCACGATCGTCGTGACCGAGCTGCCGGTGATCGAGCCGAACGCCGCCGTGAGCGCGCGCGTCATGGCGGCCTCGCGGTCGGGGTCGGCCTGCAGCTCCTGCCGGTAGCGGTTCATGAGGATGATGGAATAGTCCATCGAGAGCGCAAGCTGCAAAATGGCCGAAATGCTCGCCGTGACGTCCGACGTCTCGCCGAGGATGATGTTCGTGCCCTGATTGAGCAGCACCGCCACGCCGATCGTCAGCAAAAACAGCACCGGCTCAAAGTATGACGGGCAGGCGATGAGCAGGATCGTCGTCACAAGCACGATCGAGAGGATGAACACGATCGGCGGGATGTCCGGTGTCGAGGTGTCATCGCTGCGCACGGCCACGTCGTAGTCGGCGAAGCGGTCGGCCACGTCGCGCTCGATCTGCGCCTCCTCGTCGGACTTGTAGTCATACTGCGTCGTGAGCTTGTAGAGCGTGGCGTCGCCGCGGTTATAGTCGTCGCTGTCCGGCTCGTAGGCCACGCTGTCCACGTTCGGGATCTCCGCCAGCTGCTCGCGGATGGCAAGCTTGTCGCGCGCGTCCAGCCCGCGGAACATGACGCGGATGGTGTACGTCTCCGTCACGTTGGGGAAGGCCTCGTTCATGTGGTCCATGCCGATCTTCATCTGCGAGCTGTCCGGCAGGTACTTGGTCATGTCGGTGTTGATGCCAACGAAGGGCATCAGCGCCGCACAGACCACCGCCAGAGCCAGCATGACGACAAGCAACAGCCTGCGTTTTTTGACGATGAAAGCTGCGATCTTCTGCATGGTTGGGGAAACTCCTTTCGCGCGTAACGACGGATAGAAATTAATTGAATATTATAGCACATCGCCGCCGGATATGGTATACGATTTGTAACAAATTTCGCACGGACGGCATCGTACGCAAATGGTGTTTTGACAGGGCCCGTCCCAGGCGCACACGCCGCCGTAGAAAAACGCACCGGCCGGTTTTCTGTTTAAACCGGCCGGTGCGTTTCTATATATTCCGGGTCGCCGCGCCGTCACGATGCGGCCGCACTCTTTTCCGGCGCCGTGAGCGAGTGCCAACCTTCAAGCGTCAGCTTTTCCCCGCCGGCCACCAGATAATCTCCGGCAGAGAATCCATTCACGTAGATATACGCATAACCGGGAACGTCCGGCAGATAGACATCCGCATCGACCGGCTCGCCGGATGCACGAAACAAGCGGATATCCTCCAGCGCCTCCGGCGGGAACTTCTCGCAATAAATATAAAAGTCCTGCGTGCCCCTGGCCTGATATACCTCTGCCCGCAGAAATGAACTAGACGTGATCGGCGTGCGCACGATCCCCTGCTTCGTCCAACGGATCGAGAGCGAATAGCCCGCGGCTGTTTTCGGCAGGATGCAGTCGCTGTCCGCGCCATTTTCGTTCTTATACAGCACGAAGCAGGAGCCCTCACCATAGAGAATGTGCTCAATTTTCCCCATGTGCTGATATGCAAACGCGCGCTCCGGCGTCCGGAAGTGCAAAAAGAGATTTTCAACCGGGAGCACAGCGGAAAGCGAAGCGAGCAGCAAGAAGAAAAGCACGCACAACGCGCAGCAGAGCCGCTTTCGCCTGCAGGCCGATGCGCGGATCCCGTGCACACCCACCGCCGACGGGAGCAGCCACAGGATAAGGCGCGTGATATGAAAGATCATGTGGGCGCTCCTTTCTGCCAAACCGACCGAAAAACCGGAGATTTGCCCACAGTATACCACACGCGCGCGATTTGTGATATACTGTCCGTAACAAATCCGAACGGAGGTCATCGTATGGCAAACGATTTTCTGACACTCATAAAGACCCGGCGGAGCATCCGCGCCTACAAGCCGGACGCCGTGCCCGCGGATGTGCTCGCGCGCGTGCTCGAGGCCGGCACCTACGCCCCGTCCGCCATGGGCAGACAGTCGGCGACGATCGTCGCCGTGGAGACGCAGGCTTACCGCGACCGGCTCACGAAGCTCAACGCCGCCGTGATCGGCAAGGACGTCGACCCCTACTACGGCGCGCCGGTGATCGTGGTCGTGCTCGGCGACGGTGAGAGCGCAAATTATCTGGCCGACGGCAGCTGTGTGCTCGAAAACCTCATGCTGGCCGCGCACGCCGAGGGACTCGGCACCGTGTGGGTCAACCGCGAGCGCGAGATCTTTGACAGTCCGGACGGCAAGGCACTGCTGCGCGACTGGGGCCTGCCGGAGACGCTGCGCGGCGTCGGCGCGGTCGCGCTCGGCTACACCGCCGGCCCTGCGCCGGAGGCTGCCCCGCGCAAGGAAAACTACATCGTGCACGTCTGAGCCTTCGCTCAAGCGGAAAGCCCGCCCGCCGGAACTCCGGCGGGCGGGCTGCTATGTAGAGAGAAAAACCGCTCAGTCGATGTGGATGACCGGCTCGGTCAGCTCCGCGGCAGTCACGTTGGGGTTGTGATAGTGCTCGCGGCGGTCGGTGATCCTGCCGATCGAGATGGCGATTCTGGAGCTGCCCGGCTGAGAAAAACCGGCCCTTCCCGCAACGGGAGGGGCCGGTTTTCTATTGCTTCGCTTTTTACGGAACGATGCGCGTGCCGCTCTCGCCGCGCATGGCGGCCGGGGCCTGCTCGAGCGAGGCGATGACGGCGCGCCGCCGCCAGCCGCTGCGCACGAACTGCACAGCCGCGGCCACCTTCGGCTGCATGGAGCCGGCGCCGAACTGCCCGGCGCGCAGGTAGGTCTCCGCCTCGTCCACGTGCAGCTCGTCGAGCTCCCGCTGCTCCGGCGTGCCGAAGTTCAGGCAGACGTGGTCGACCGCCGTGAGGATGAACAGATAGTCCGCGCCGACGGCCTCGGCCAGGCACGCGGAGGCAAAGTCCTTGTCAATAACGGCGTCCACGCCATAGTAATCCCCGTGCGTGTCGCGCACGACGGGCACACCGCCGCCGCCGCAGGCAATGACGATATACTCGCTGTCGAGCAGGTTCAGGATCGAGCGCCGCTCGGCGATGTCCACCGGCTTCGGCGAGGCGACGACGCGCCGCCAGCCGCGGCCCGAATCCTCCTTCATGCGCAGGGACGGATCGTCGCGCATCATCTGCTGCGCGGCGGCCTCGTCGTAAAACGCGCCGATGGGCTTCGTCGGCTCGTCGAACGCGGGGTCGTCCGGATCGACGACGACCTGCGTGACGACCGTCGCCACCTGCCAGGGCATGCCGCTCGCGCGCAGCGTACGGCGCATGCCCTGCTGGAGGTGGTAGCCGATATAGCCCTGACTCATGGCCGTGCACTCCGGCAGCGGCATGGGCGCGACCTTGGGGTTCGTTTTCGCGGCGGTGTCGAACGCCGCCTGGATCATGCCGACCTGCGGGCCGTTGCCGTGGCTGATGATGATCTCGTGGCCCTGATGGATGAGCCCGACGAGCGCCGGGCACGCGGCGGCCACGCGGTCGCGCTGCTCCGCCGGCGTGTTGCCGAGCGCGTTGCCGCCGAGGGCAATGACGATTCTGGCCATGGCGTCACCTGCGCTGCGGCGCGGGCTGCTGCTGCGTGATGCAGTGGATGTTCCCGCCGCCGAACGCGACCTCGCGCGTCTGCACGCCGACCACGCGGCGCTCGGGGAACATGGCCTGCACCTGCTGCACGGCGAGCGCGTCGTTCGCGTCGCCGTACTGCGGCAGGATAACGCCGCCGTTGACGATGAGGAAGTTCATATACGACGCGATGGCGACCTCACCGTCCTCGCGCGGGATGGTGCCCTCTACGGCGTCGATCGTCGCCGCGCCCTGCAGCAGGCAGGGCTGCTGCGTCAGGCAGAGCTTGTGCACCTTCAGCTTGCGGCCTTTGGCGTCCGTCGCCTGCGAGAGCATGTCGTACGCGTCGCGCGCCGGCTGATAAAACGGGTTTTGCGGGTCGTCCGTCCAGATGCAGGCAACCTCGCCCGGGCGGATGAAACAGGCCACGTCGTCGATGTGGCCGTTGGTCTCCTCGGGGTCGATGCCGTCGCGCAGCCAGAGGACCTTCTCGCAGCCGAGATAGTCGCAGAGCATGCGCTCGATGGCGCCGCGGTCCATGGAGGGGTTGCGTCCCTCGGACAGCAGGCACATCTCAGTCGTGAGCACCGTGCCCTCGCCGTCGACATGGATCGACCCGCCCTCAAGCACGAAGCCCTCGGTGCGGTAGGAATCGACGCGCTCGATCTCGCAGACCTTCTGCGCGACCTGATCGTCGAGATCCCACGGGAAATAGAGCCCGTCGACCAGCCCGCCCCAGGCGTTGAACGTCCAGTCCACGGCGCGCACGCCGCCGTTGTCATTGACAAGGAACGTCGGCCCGCAGTCGCGGATCCAGGCGTCGTTGCTCGCCATTTCGACGACGCGCACTTCGCGCGGCAGGCGCTCGCGCGCGTTCTGGTACTGCGCCGGGGAGACGCAGACCGTCACGGGTTCAAACTGCAAAATGGCCGTCGCCACGTCCAGAAAGGCCTTCTGCGCGGGCTTGGCGCCGTCGCGCCAGTTGTCGTTGCGCTCCGGCCAGAGCATCCAGACGCCGGCCTGCGGCTCAAACTCCGCAGGCATCCGGTAGCCGTCGAGCTTCGGCGTGGAGCCGGTGATTCGTTTTGCCATAATGGTTCCTCCTAGGATTGGCGGCGCGCACGCGCCGCGATGAGAATTTCGCCGATGACGATGCTGAGGATCGACCCGATCGTGATCGGCAGATAGCCGGAGAGCGTCTCGCTGTCGAATGACAGCGGCACCGCCGTGAAGAAGATCGAGAAGAGGATGAGCGCCATGGGCACATAGGCCAGCACGCGCAGCATCCCGCGCCCGCCCGGCACGCGAAACGGCCGCTCGGAATCGGGGTCGATCTCCCGCAGGCGCAAAAACGCCGGGAACACGGGCGCATAGCTCAGCAGGAGCATGACGAGGTTGAGCGCGAAAAAGCTCCAGAACAGGGACGAATCCGGCGAGAGCAGCTCGATGATGATGCCGAGGATGCACACGACGCTCGCCACGATGCCGCTCGTGAGCGCGGAGCCGATGGGCATATCGTTTTTCGCCCAGCGACGGGCAAAAATGGCCGGCATGTCGCCGTTTTCGGCGGCGTAGGCGGCCGTGGAATTCACGCCCATGGACCACGAGATCATGTTGCCGAACAGAGTGATGAGAAACAGCAGCGCCACCGCGCCGACGAACAGGCCGCTCGTGCGGCCGGTCATGAGCGAAACGGCGTCGATGAGGCCCGAGTCCTCGCTGATCTCGTGCGTGGGGATGGCCGCGCCGATGCCGAAGGCCGAAAACAGGTAGATGAGCGCGATGACGATGCCGCCGGTGACGATGGCCTGCGGGAGCTGGCGCTTGGGGTCGCGCATGTTGTCGGCGTAGGTGCATACGACCTCGAAGCCGAGGAAGTTGAAGATGATGACCGAGATATACGACAGGCTGTGCAGGTCAAACCCCGGTAGGAACGTGCGGAAGGCCATGTCGTTGACAAAGCCGTTTTTCACGACGTAGACGATACCGAGCACGCCGACCGTCAGCGCGAGGATCATTTTGATGGCGGCGCTGATGTTGAGGATGATGATGCTGTCGCACACGGGGTAAAACGCGATCCACGTGACGATCCAGATGAAGGCCAGCTCGATGAGGAGCTTTGCAAGCCAGCCGAAGCTCAGTCCCGTGAGCACACTCAGCAGCTCCGGGCACACGACGGCGAGCGAGGCCATCCACAGCGGGAAGTTGATCCAGTAGTACCACGAGGCGCGCGCACCCCACTTCGAGCGCGGGAACGCCTTGTTGATCCAGTCATAGAGCCCGCCGTCGCCGGTGTACGTCGTGCCAAGCTCGGACGAGATCATGCCGTACGGCAGCAGGAAGGCGATCATCATGAACACCCACCAGAAATACTGGCTGTTGCCGATGGAGGCGACGGGCGCCGCCGCCTCCGCCACGAACACAACGCAGATGACCGAGAGGACGACGTCCGCAAGGCGGAATTTTTTTCGTTCTTCCATGGTGTCTGCTCCTTTGGCAGCCGGTCAGCAGCCGCCGAGCCGCGCGTCGAGGAAGGTGTCGAGCTCCTCCTGCGCCGCGGCGAGCTCCAGCTCCGACGGGACGCGGCGGCAGCGCGTGAAATACACCAGCAGTCCGCGCATGGCCGTCAGGCGGTTGCCGGCCTGCTCCCAGCAGAGGGAGGCGGCGGAGTCGGCGACCTCGTCGGTCACGTCCTCACCGCGCGTGGCGGGCAGGCAGTGCAGGAACTTGCAGCCGAGCGCGCCGAGCTGCATGAGCTCGCGGTTGACCTGATAGTCCGCAAAGACGCGCACGCGCTCTTCCTTCGGCATCTCGTTTTCATACAGGCCGTACCAGACGTCGGTATAGATGAAGTCCGCGCCGCGCACGGCGTCGCGCTCGTCCGTGACGGCCCAGGTGCCGCCGGAAAGCTTGCAGTTGGCCTCGAGAATGTGCTTGTGGTCGGCGCCCAGCTGATGCCCCTCCGGGCCGTAGTGCACAAAGTGCATGCCGAGCTTCGTGGTGATGAAGCCGAGGGACGCGCACACCTGCGTGCCGTCGCCGACAAAGACGACCTTGCAGTCCTCCAGCCGCTTGCCCTCGGGCAGGTTCTCCTTGATGGTGCCAGGTCGCCGATCTCCTGTGTGGGGTGGTTGTAGTCGCTCATGCCGTTGATGACCGGGATCGTACACGCGTCGGCGAGCTCCACGATGGTCTTGTGCTCGATGACGCGGGCCATGACCACGTCGACCAGACGCGAGAGCACCTTGCCTGTGTCGCCGATGGTTTCGTGGCCGCCGAGCTGGATCATGCCGGGGCCGAGATACTGCGCGTGGCCGCCGAGCTGGCTCATGGCCGTCTCGAACGACACGCGCGTGCGGGTGCTCGACTGCTGAAAGATCATGCCGAGGTTCATATTTTTCATCAGCGGGGGATAATAACCCCGGCGGATGGCGCGCTTGATGGCGAGCGACAGGTCGATGATGTCCAGCAGTTCCTGTTTTGTGAAATCGTTGGTGTCAATAAAATCTTTTTTGTACATATCCATTCCTCCAAAGCCGCAGTTTACGGGATTTGCTTCCCGGTTATTGTCGGCGGATTTGCGCACGGATATGCGCGCCGGACGAATTTTCCGTTTTCGCGGCACAGATCGGCGCCGTTTTTTCACCAAACAAAAACAACGCCCGCAGGAACTTCGGTTCCTGCGGGCGTGCCGCGTTGTTTTTTAAATTTGATATGTATGCGTCTACTCGCCCTCGATCGTGCGCACGTACATGCCCAGCTCGCCGGGCAGGTCGTGGATCTCGAGCGCGCAGCCGTCCATGGCGGTGTTGTGCACCGCAATGCGGAACACGAGCTGCAGCTGCTCGGGCACGACGGCGGAGTATTCGCCGATGTCCATGACAACGCGCGTCAGGCGCGTGAGGCCGTTTTCCGCCATCGCCTGCTGGGCGATGTCAAAGACCTCCTTGGCAATGGCTGCCTCGTGCATTTATTTCTTTTTCGGCTGGCGGCGGACATTGCGCTCGCGCACCAGGTCCTTCTTGAGCGGCTTGCAGAAGAGCACGCGGTCGCCGTCGACCATTTTGCGCACGTCCTTCGGGCACTTCGTGACGCACACGCCGCAGCCGATGCAGCGCTGATACTCCACGAACACCTTGCCGCTCTGCGCGTTGAAGCCGGTGGCCACCGTCGGGCAGAAGTGGTTGCAGATGTTGCAGCCGTTGCAGTTTTCGGGGTGGACGATAACGGGCTTTGCGTGCGCGCGCATATACAGCGGCTGCATGCCGCCGCGCGTGTAGGAGCCGAGCATCTCGCAGCACTGCGTGTCGCAGTTGCAGATGGCGGTCGTCTCCTCGTCCATGTTGCAGGCATAGTGGAACACCTGGTGGACGCAGCCCTTCTTCTCGCAGTCGACGAGGATCTGGCGCGCCTCGGCCTTGCTGACCTGGCGGCCGACACCGTACTCGATGATCTGCTTGGCGATGTTGCCGACGCACAGGCACACCTCATCCGGCGTGGGGTTCTTGGGCTGCAGACCCTCTCTGCGGCGGATGTTGCGGCAGAAGCAGTGCATGACGCTGATGGGCGAATCATCCGGGAGGCTGTCGAGGTACGCCTCGAGCTGGTAGCTCGGCACGACGCTCGTCGTGTCGTTGGAGAGCTTGCGGTCGACGTGCACGACCTTGCCGGCGGCCTTGCCCTCGAGCGGGAGCGCCACCTCCATGTGGCCCTTGTCGCCCTGCAGCTTTTTGAGGTTGTTCATGGCGGCGTAGCCCGTGCGCAGCGGCTCGACGTTGAGCGTCGTGACCATGTTGATGGCCGAGGTGAACAGCTCCGACGCCTTCTGGATCGTGTCGCTGTCCTCGCCGGTCGAGAGCGGGAACTCAAACCAGCCCGGCAGCATCGGCGCGAGGTCATATGTCGGCTCGGCGCCGTCATAGATTTTCAGCAGGAAGCCCTTGCGGCACATGTCGTAGAGCGTGCCGGCCCAGTCGCTGCCGGTGTAGAGCGCGCGCAGCTCCGCCTCCGTGTTGCCGCGCAGCTTCATGCCCATCATGATGTCATACTCTTCGTCGGTCACGAACAGCTTGCAGTATTTTTCAAACTGCGGCACCGGCGGCTGCGGCACCTGCGTGACCGCGTTCATGCGGTTCATGAGCTTGAGATACTTCATATAACCCATCTTCTTCGTTCCCCTTTCCTGCGGACGGCGCTTCCCCCGCGCATGTCCGAGCACCGGTTTTTCCGGCAAAATTTTTGCACATACAGGTTTACTTTATCATTTTGTTTATCTTTTGGCAAGCCCTTTCCTGTCGTTTTTCCGCTTTTCAGGTAGAAAAAAGCGAAATGTCCGTTAACAATCATTTGTTACACATATTGACATGATTCAGGCAAAGTTCTATAATAAATGTGTGTTAACGTTCCGCGCTTGTGCAAAATGTCGAATTTTCATCGATCGTGCGGAATCTGTGCATCGAAGGAGGGAATACGCGAATGAGAGACCTGAAGCATCTGATCTATTTTGAGAACCTGCTGCAGCAGGCAAACAACGACCTGGTTCAGGACGCCTGCAAGGATGGGCGGCTGGCGCTGGCATGGAACTGTTCGTACATACCGGAGGTTTTGCTGGATACGGACAACTGCTTTGGCGTGCGTCTGCGCGCGCCGAACTGCACGAACCCCGACATGGCCACCTACTACATGACCAACCGCTCGTGCCCGTACTCCAAGAGCATCCTCGAGCGTGCGTTTGAGGGCGGCTACAACTTTATCTCCGCGCTCATCGGGCAGGAGTGCTGCACGACGATGAACCGCATGGAGCAGTATTTTGAATACTGCGAGCTGATCCCGAACGACAAGTTTTTCTGCACGTATCTCGACATGCCGCTGCGCAAGACCGAGTGGCACGCGGGCTACTACCGCCGCCAGATCGAGCAGAAGATCATCCAGCCGCTCGAAAAGGTCTACGGCGTGGACTTCTCGGAGGAAAAGCTGCGCAAGGCTGTCGAGCAGTTCAACGAAGTGTGCCGCATCATCACGGAGATGAACGAGATGCGCATGGCGGACAACCCGGTCATCACGGGGTATGAGTTCCACGTCATCCAGCTGTGCACGCTCACGTGCCCGAAGGACCTCATCCTGCCGTACCTGCGCGAGACGCTGCAGGAGCTGCGCGAGCGCAAGCCCGACCCGAAGCCGTGGTACCGGGCGCGCGTCCTCATCGCCGGCAGCGAGATCGACGACCCCGAGTTCACGAAAATGCTCGAGATGGCCGGCGGCATGGTCGTGGCCGACCGCTACTGCTTCGGCTCGATGCCCGGCCGCGAGGAGATCCCGCTCGAGGAGGGCAAGGACGTTTTGCAGTCCATCGCCGACTACTATATGTGGCGCAATCAGTGCCCGCGCGCCATGGGCCCCGAGAACATCATCGCGCGCAAGAAATACATCTTCGATCTCGCGGAGAAATACCGCGCCGACGGCATCATCGTCGAGAACATGAAGTTCTGCGAATACTGGGGCTACGAGCGCGCGCAGGACGGCATGTGGTTCTACGAGGGCTATGAGCTGCCGCGCAGCATCCCCGTGTGCCAGATCGAGAAGGATTACACGAGCGCCGCCTCCGGCCAGCTGCGTACCCGGTTCCAGGCGTTCATCGAGTCGCTGGAGATCAAAAAGATCCAGGCGCAGCAGTAAGGGAGGGGCTCAACTATGTGGAAACGCAAACGCACACTCAAAGAAGAATACGGCACACTCGGCCACTTCCTGCGGGGTGACAACGCGTGTCATTATCTCGGCGACCTGTACATCGAGGGCACGAACTTCTACTTCCACCGCGAGTGGCGCGGCGTGAAGGACACGGCCTACGCCTTTGCCCGCTGGCTGCAGACCTGGGGCAAGATGGCCGGGCTCATCGGCCGCGACCCGGTGCGCATGATCCGCGCCTTCTGGAAGTATCGCTGGCTGAGCGCGTATCTGGCCACACCGATGATGGTCGATAAATGGATCGAGGGCGACCGCGGCATGGTGCTGCGCGCCGACCTGACAGCCATCGACTGCATGGTGTCCGACTCGATCACGACGATGTGGCGCGAGATCCGCGCCGACCGCCGCTTCGGCGAGAACAAGTGGACCGAGCGCACGATCGCCTTTGACTACACGCTGCCGAAGCACATCATCTACGGCTTCCCCGGCTACTACGGCATCAACATCCAGCAGCACGCGGCGTTCATGGTGCCGATTTTGAACAAGAACCTCGGCTCGTACTACGTTGACCAGGCCGTCAGCTGCGGCATCCCGGGCGACATGTGCACGCTGCCGCTCGTGGAGACCGGCGTCGCCGTCGAGGGCGAGTACCCCGACATCGGCAACTGCTGGCTCACGACGAACAACCCCTGCGATGCGAACATGATGGACAACGTCGCCATGTACCGCGCCCTCTCGAACGACGGCAAGAAGGCCGTGCACCCGTTCACGACGCCGCTCATGTACGACGACCCGACCTGCAAGGAGCTCGGCGTGCACGAGGTGTACGAGGCCATCCACTTCCTCGAGGAGCAGTTCCACCAGCCATTCAACTGGGGCACGTTCATCCAGCACATTGAAAACACCAACCAGTTCAACCGCGAGGAGACCGAGCGCTGGGACGTCTACGCCAAGACGAACAACGGCGCGCTCAACCCCGTGTGCCAGGGGCTGTTCCGCATCTACTTCTACCAGCAGGGCGGCAACGAGTACTTCCTCAAAGCCTCGCGCAAGATCACGCGCATCTTTGATAAATGCGTGCGCAAGAACATCGACACCTTCCCGCTCACGCGCCACCGCGCCATCGCCTGGAGCTGCGGCTCGACGTACTATGCGCACGGCGTGCAGTGGCTGTATAACTGCTGGGGCATCCTGTGCCTGATCAACATGGACTCGCTGACCGGCCACAACATCGTCGACACCGAGGACCGCGACATCATGATGAGCGACGTGGCCGACTGGCACGCCCGCACCCCGATGCGCACGCACACCGTCGGCGGCAACCGCCACATCATGCAGATGTGGGAGACGGCGGAGAAGTTCAACTGCGACATGATCATCATGTACGACGACATCGGCTGCAAGGGCATGGCCGGTGCGCAGGGCCTGATCGAGGAGGAGATCCGCAAGCACGACGAGCGCTTCCACACGGTGTGGATGCCGCACTCGCTGATGGATCACCGCATCGTCTCGCCGGCCGAGGCGCGCCGCACCGTCAACGAATACATGATCAACGTCATGCACGAGGAGCCGGTCGATCCGTCGCTGCTCGACTTTGACGACAGCATGGGCTGGTAAAGGAGGTCCACCGATATGAAATGCAAATTTGCGCAGTTCCTGTTCCGAGCTTTTGGCATCACCGGCGGCGCGCTGGCCGTGCTGTTCGTGATCTATTACTATAACCTCGACATGAAGCTCATGCGTTCCGTCGTCGTGCCGTTTTTGAACAAGCACTATGACAGCGTCAAGCGCGAGCACCAGATCTGACAGGGGAGGAGCAAACCATGGCAGTCAATCATAATGTCAATCCCCGGCCGCTGACCGCCGAGGAAAAGGAAAACCGCGCCCGCGGCATCTACGACAGCTTCGCGACCTATGTGGTCTTCTGCGGGCACTGCCGCTACGTGCGCAAGACGAATATGTACATCATGCGCGCCGAGGCCTTCATCGACGAGCTCAAGGCCCGCGGCGAGGTCTGCCCTCACTGCGGCAGGCAGGAGTGGACGCTCGGCTACCCGATGGGCACGACCACCGGCTTCGTCAAGTTCTGACATACGCACAAAAAGGCTCCCGCACAATGGCGGGAGCCTTTTTTACGGCACAGTGCGGGGCAAAACGCCCCACTTCGGCACAAGAAACAAAAATATGGTTCCCAAGGCGCACCGGGTATGTTATAGTGATGACAATCTCAGCGCAACAACATGAAGGAGGAGAGACCATGGCACAACTCAGACCGAAGATCGTGAAGCTGGCGAAGATCATTGGGGGCGTCACCGGCATCACGACCAAGATCGACGAAAACGCACCCGAATACTACTGCATGGCAAGCATCCTGACCGACGAGGAAGCGGACGTCGCCATCGCGGCCGGCCTGCGCAGGGAGCGCACCGCGGCCTATCTGGCCAAGAAGGTCGGCAAGACCGTACAGGAGGTGCAGCCCCTGCTCGACAACCTCGTGTACTACGGCATCTTCCGCCGCTCGCACAACGAAACGCTCGGTGAGGACACGTATTACATGCAGATCTTCGCGCCCGGTATTCTCGAGATGATGGTCAACCAGCAGGACCTGCTGGAAACACATCCGGAAGTCGGCCGCGCGTTCGAGGAGTACACCCGCAACCTCGCGGCGAACATGGGCGCCATGATCCCCGACGGCTACGGTCTCATGCGCGTCATCCCGGTCGAGAGCGCACTCGAGGGCATCCCCGGCGTGAACGAGTTTGAGCGCATTTCGCACTATCTGGACAAGTACGACCGCTTCTCCGTGTCCCCATGCTCCTGCCGCGCATCGCGCACGAGCATCGGCGACGGCTGCGGCCACCTCGACGAGGACATGTGCATCCAGATGGGCAAGGGCGCCGAGCACTACATCCGCTCCGGCCGCGCCAGGGAGATCACGCGCGAGCAGGCGCTTGAGATCATTAAGCGCGCGGAAGAAAACGGCCTCATGCACGACATGGTCAACATTGAAGAGCCGGGCGAGAGCGCGGCCATCTGCAACTGCTGCGCCTGCGCCTGCTTTGGCCTGCGCGTGGGCCTGATGTACGGCGCGCGCGACGCGATCCGCTCCAACTACGTCGCCGAGGTGGACGAGGCCAAGTGTGTCGCCTGCGGCCAGTGCGTGGAGACCTGCCCCGGCAACGCGCTCAAGCTCGGCCAGAAGCTCTGCTCGACCGAGGACCTGACACAGAAGCCGAACTACGTCAAGCTCTCCGAGACCCTGCGCCCGAAGCGCACCTGGGACCCGAACTACCGCGAGGACCACGAGGACGTCGTGCCCACCGGCACCGCCCCGTGCAAGACCGCCTGCCCCGCGCACATCCCCGTGCAGGGCTACCTGAAGCTCGCCGCGCAGGGCCGCTACACGGACGCGCTCGAGCTCATCAAGAAAGAAAACCCGTTCCCGGCCGTCTGCGGCCGCATCTGCAACAAGCGCTGCGAGGCCGAGTGCACCCGCGGCGACGTGGACGAGGCCGTCGCCATCGACGAGGTCAAGCGCTTCATCGCCGACCACGACCTGCACGAGGCCACGCGCTACGTGCCGAAGCTGCTCAACCAGATCGGCCGCCCGTACACGGAGAAGATCGCCGTCATCGGCGCCGGCCCCGCGGGCATGAGCTGCGCCTACTACCTCGCCAACAAGGGCTACCCCGTGACCGTGTTCGACCGCAACCCGGTGCCCGGCGGCATGCTCACGCTCGGCATCCCGAGCTTCCGCCTGGAAAAGGACGTGCTCAACGCCGAGATCGACATCCTGCGCGAGATGGGCGTTGAATTCCGGTGCGGCGTCGAGGTCGGCAAGGACGTCACCATCGAGCAGCTGCGCGCACAGGGCTACAAGGGCTTCTACGTCGCCATCGGCGCACAGAAGTCGGCCAAGCTCCGCGTCCCGGGCGAGGAGCTCGAGGGCGTCTACGGCGGCGTGGACTTCCTGCGCGCCGTGAACCTCGGCCACGAGACGCACATCGGCAAGCGCTGCGCCGTCATCGGCGGCGGCAACGTGGCCATGGACGTCTGCCGCAGCGCGGTGCGCCTCGGCGCGGACGAGACGTATGTGCTCTACCGCCGCAGCGAGGCAGAGCTCCCTGCCGACCCCGAAGAGGTCAAAGAGGCGATGGAAGAGGGCGTGCAGTTCCGCTTCCTGACCGCACCGGTCGAGATCCTCGGCGAGAACGGCAAGGTCACCGGCATCCGGGTCGAGCGCATGACGCTCGGCGAGCCGGACGAGAAGGGCCGCCGCAAGCCCGTCGGCACCGGCGAGTTCGAGACGATCGCCGTCGATTCCGTCATCGGCGCCATCGGCCAGACGGTCGACTGGGGCACGCTCGACGTCGGCGCGCTCACGACGACGAAAAAGGGCACGGCCGAGGCCGACGCCCTCACGTATCAGACCGCGCAGCCGGACATCTTCGTCGGCGGCGACTGCTACACCGGCCCGAAGTTTGCCATCGACGCCATCGCCGCCGGCAAGGAGGCCGCCATCAGCCTGCACCGCTACGTGCACCCCGGCCAGACGCTCACCGCCGGCCGTGACCGCAGAGTGTACAAGGCGCTCGATAAGGCGCACGTGCTCATCGAGACGGCCGGTTTCGACAAGGATCACCGCCAGATGCCCGGCTACAACGCCGCCAAGGCCAAGACATTCTCCGACGCGCGCGTCACGTTCACGGAGGAGCAGGTGCGCAAAGAGTGCGCCCGCTGCCTCGGCTGCGGTGCGACGAAGGTCGACAGCTACCTGTGCATCGGCTGCGGCCTGTGCACCACGAAGTGCAAGTTCGACGCCATCCATCTCAAGAAGGTGCGCGACTGGCACGCGGGCTCGTATGAGACCATGCCGATCAAGGTCGCCGAGGGCGTCGTCAAGCGCGCGGGCAGCATCGTGAAAAAGGCGGTCAGCAAGTAATGCACGAGCTGGCACTGTGCGACGCGATGCTCAAAATGGTGCGCGACATCTCCCGCGAGCAGGCGCTCGAGGGTGTGCGCAGCATCACGGTCCGCGTCGGGACGCTCTCGGGCGTCGTCCCGCGCTTCCTCACCGACTGCTGGACCGCCGTGACCGACGGCACGGAGTATGACGGCGTGCCGCTGCGCGTTGAGACGGAGGCGGGCCGCGCCCGCTGTCTCGACTGCGGGGCGGAGTTCGTCGCCGACGTCGAGGACCTCTCCTGCCCGGACTGCGGCGGGAAAAAGCTCATGCCCCTCTCCGGCCGCGACATGACCATTCAGGAGATCGAGGCGTACTGACCCCACACGCAGCAGGCCCCCGCAGGTGCGGGGGCCTGTTTTTTGCAGCAAAACACCCCCGGAAGCAGATTGCTTCCGGGGGTGTCATTCGCCCAAAATCAAAATCAGAAGTCCGCGTTGCCGACCGTGCGCGGGTGCAGCTCCACGTCGCGGATGTTGCTCACGCCGGTGAGGTACATGACCATGCGCTCAAAGCCGAGACCGAAGCCGGCGTGGCGGCAGCTGCCGTAGCGCCGCAGGTCGAGGTACCACCAGTAATCTTCCTCGCGCAGGCCGAGCTCCTGCATGCGCTTGGTGAGCAGGTCGAGCCGCTCCTCACGCTGGCTGCCGCCGATGATCTCACCGATGCCCGGCACGAGGCAGTCCGCCGCGGCGACGGTCTTGCCGTCGTCGTTCATGCGCATGTAAAACGCCTTGATCTCCTTCGGATAATCCGTGACGAACACGGGCTTGTTGAACACCTGCTCGGTCAGGTAGCGCTCGTGCTCCGTCTGCAGATCGATGCCCCACTCGACGGGGTAATCGAACTTGTGGCCGGACTCCTTGAGCAGCTTCACGGCGTCGGTATACGTGATGCGGCCGAAGTCGTTGTCCGCCACGTTGTGCAGGCGCTCGAGCAGGCCCTTGTCCACGAAGGAATTGAAGAATTCCATCTCCTGCGGGCACTTTTCGAGCACGGTGTTGATGATGAACTTCACCATCGCCTCCATGCACTCGAGATCGTCGTCGAGGTCGGCGAACGCCATCTCCGGCTCGATCATCCAGAACTCGGCGGCGTGGCGCTGGGTGTTGGAGTTCTCGGCGCGGAACGTGGGGCCGAAGGTGTACACGTCGCCAAAGGCGAGCGCAAAGTTTTCGGCGTTGAGCTGGCCGGACACGGTCAGGTTCGTGCTCTTGCCGAAAAAGTCCTTGGAGAAATCGACCTTGCCGTCGGCCGTGCGCGGGATATTGTCGAGGTCGAGCGTCGTGACGCGGAACATCTCGCCCGCGCCCTCGCAGTCAGAGCCCGTGATGATCGGGGTCTGGACGTAGACAAAGCCGCGGTCCTGGAAGAACGTGTGCACCGCCTGCGCGGCCACGCTGCGGACGCGGAACGTCGCGCTGAAGAGGTTCGTGCGCGGGCGCAGGTGCTGGATTGTGCGCAGGAACTCCACGCTGTGGCGCTTTTTCTGCAGCGGATAGTCCGGTGCGGACGCGCCCTCGACCGTCACGCTGTCGGCCTTGAGCTCGAACGGCTGCTTGGCGTCCGGCGTGAGCACGAGCTCACCGTGCACGATGAACGCCGCGCCGACGTTCTGGCGGGCGATCTCGTCGTAATTTTCGAGCTTGCCGCGCTCGAGCACGACCTGCAGGCTCTTGAAGCAGCTGCCGTCGTTGAGCTCGATAAAGCCGAAATTCTTCATGTCGCGGATCGTGCGCGCCCAGCCGCAGACGGTCAGGGTCTGGCCGCCGAAGGTCTCCGGCGCGGCATAGATGCCGGCGATGTGCTGTCTTTTCATATCTTCCGCCTCGTTTTCGATGGATTTTATATAGGTAACTCTTTTATTATACGCATTTGCGGCGGTATTTTCAACCGCTTTTGCACGCGTCAGGCGATGATGTGGATCGCCGCGTGGTTGTTGCGCAGCGTCACGTCCGTCGTCACGCCGCCGGCCTCACCGTCGCGCGTCCAGGCCACGGGCTCGTCAAACGTGAAGCGCAGATTCTTCGACTGCACGAGGATGACGTTCTCGTTGTCGTAATACTGGTTGAGCACGCCCGTGATGATGCGGCTCAGGTCGCCGAACTGCTTCGGACGGCGGATGAGCAGCGTCTCAAACAGACCGTCGCCCAGACTCACAAGGTCCTTGCGCAGGCGCACCATGCCGGCCACGGAGGTCGAGTTCGACACGCCGCCGAAGATGAAGTCGCCATCGACCGTGCCGCCGTCGTACTCCACGTGCGCGCAGTAATGGTCGATGCTGTTGAGCCGGCCCATCGCCTCGAGCACGTAGGCCAGGTGGCCGAGCGCCTGCTTTTCGTTTTGCGGCGTCTCATAGCTCACGGCCGTGAACGCGCCGAACGCCGCCACGTAGGTGAAAAAGCTCTGCTCGCCGAAGCTGCCGACATCGAACGCCGTCGGCGTGCCGGTCACGATACGCAGGGCCGCATCCGTCGCGTTTTTCGGCAGGCCGAGGGTCGATGCCACGTCGTTCGTTGTGCCCATCGGGATATAGCCCAGCGGAGGCGGATTCGGCACCTGCATCAGGCCGGACACGACCTCGCTGAGCGTGCCGTCGCCGCCGATGCAGGCCACGGTGTCATACTCCGCCGCGTGCTGCGCCGCCATCAGCGTCGCGTCGCCGCGGCCGTGCGTGAAGTACACCGTCGTCAGGTATCCGCCGCTGTCGAGAATGTTCATCACCTCGCCGAAGCCGGTCTTGTAGCCGCTGCGTCCGGCCATGGGGTTGATGATCAGCATCATACGTTTTTTCATAGTCAGCCTCCTGTCAGGGTAGCAAAAAGGGCATGGCAAACTGCCATGCCCCCGAGATTCTGTGGATCAGCCAAGCTCGTTCATTTTCTGAGCCATCGCAGACTTCTTGTGCGCTGCGTTGTTCTTGTGGATCAGACCCTTGCCGGCCGCGCGGTCAACAGCCTGGACAGCAACTTTATAGGTACTGACGGCTGCGTCACGGTTGCCTTCGGCAACAGCCGCATCAAACTTCTTCAGGTTGGTCTTCAGGGCGGATTTCTCAGCCTTGTTTTTCAGATTCTGCAGCTTGGACTTTTCGTCTCTCTTCATTGCGGACTTGATGTTCGGCATTTCTCAATCGCCACCTCCTCCTATAAAATTCAGTCATGGATATGACCGTGCAATGTTCTGCAAGTGTTGATGATATCATCAAACCCTTCAAATTGCAAGCCTTTTTTTCGATTTTCATTATAATTGTATCCATTTGTGGCAACGCTTCCAGTGAGCCACAAGATGTGGCGTCAGAAAGGAGCCTGTTATGCCGAATTTTCCCCGCACCGACCTCGCCGTCGAGGCCGAAGCCATCCACCGCAGCGCCGCCGCCGTGACGGAGCTGCCCGGCGTGCGCGCCGAGGAGACCGAGCACCGCGGCTTTGCCGTGACCGAGGTCCACGTGCTCGACGTCGCTGGCGAAAATGCGTTATGTAAACCAATTGGCGATTACTACACCCTCGCGCTCGACCCGCTGCTGCGGCGCGAGGACGACGCATTTGAAAACGCGGCGCAGACGCTCGCCGAGCTGCTGCGCGGCGTGCTGCCGCTGATGCCGGACGCATCCGTGCTCGTCGTCGGCCTCGGCAACCGGGCCATCACGCCCGACGCCGTCGGCCCCGACGCGATCGACAGCGTCATGGTCACGCGGCACCTGCGTGAGCAGCTGCCGGAGCATTTCGGGCAGTTCCGGTCCGTGGCCGCGCTCGCGGCCGGCGTGCTCGGCACGACCGGCGTGGAGTCCGCTGACATGATCCGCGCACTCGCAGGCCACCTGCGCCCAGACGCCATCATCGCTGTGGACGCGCTTGCCTGTGCGGAGCTCGGCCGCCTCGGCCGCACTGTCCAGCTCACGGACACCGGCATCACACCCGGCAGCGGCGTCGGCAACGACCGCGCCGGTCTCAGCCGCGACACGCTCGGCATCCCGGTCGCAGCCATCGGCCTGCCGACGGTCATCGACGCGGGCGGCTTCTCGGACGATCCGCGCGCCGAGCAAATGTTCGTCACGCCGCGCGACATTGACACCGTGGTGCGCGACGCGGCCAAGCTCATTGGCTATGGTATCAACCTTGCGCTGCACGACGGGCTGACCATCGGCGACGTGGATATGTTTTTGTCCTGAGTCAATGTTTCACGTGAAACAAGCCCGCCGCGTTTCGCATTGTTTCACGTGAAACATTACAAAAATTCGCCGTCACGCCTCCAAGCGGTTGAAAATGCAGCCGCACGCTGTTATAATAGCTGCAAACACAATTCAGGGAGGCAAACCATGGGCAAAATCATTGCCGTCGCCAACCAGAAAGGCGGAGTCGGCAAGACGACCACATGCGTGAATCTGACCTGCGCGCTCAAAAAGCGCGGGCGGCGCGTGCTCCTCGTCGACTGCGACCCCCAGGGCAACAGCACTTCCGGCATGGGCGTGGACAAAACCGCAACACCCAACTGCTATGACATGCTGATGAACGGCGCGGCCACCGCCGACTGCATCCGCAGCACGAAATACGGCGACGTACTGCCGGCAAATATGAATCTCTCCGGCTGCTCCGTCGAGCTCGTGGGCTCCGAGCAGCGGGAATACATCATGAAAACCGCGCTCACCGCGGTGCAGGACGATTACGACTTCATCCTCATCGACTGCCCGCCGTCACTCGAGCTGCTGACGATCAATGCACTCGTCGCAGCCGACAGCGTGCTCATCCCGGTGCAGTGCGAATACTATGCGCTCGAGGGCATTGCCGACCTCATGCGCAGCATCAAAATGTGCAACAAACGCCTGAACCCGGAGCTGACCGTGCAGGGCATCGTCATGACCATGTACGACGGCCGCACGAAGCTGTCCGATCAGGTCGTGAACGAAGTGCGCAAGTTCTTCGGCAAAAAGGTCTATAAGACGATGATCCCGCGCAATGTGCGCCTGTCCGAGGCACCGAGCCACCGCAAACCCGCCATTGCCTACGACAAGGAGTCCAAGGGCGCGCGGGCGTACCTGCATCTGGCGGGTGAGCTCATCAAGCGCGAGGAAAAAGCGGCGAAGGCGGCGCAGGAAGCTGCGGCAGCGGCCGCAAAGGAGGCGGAACATGGGTAAAGACGGGAAAAAAGGTCTCGGCATGGGCCTCGGCGCGCTCTTCGGCGAGGAATATCCGGCCCCACAGCCGGAGCGCGAGGAGACTGCGCCCGATTTATTGCCAATCGAAAAGATCGAGCCGCGCGCCGACCAACCGCGCAAGCGCTTTGACCCGGAGGCACTGGAAATGCTCGCGGAATCCATCCGCACCTACGGGCTCATCCAGCCGATCACGGTCCGGCCGCTTGACAGCGGGTTTTATCAGATCATCGCAGGCGAGCGCCGCTGGCGCGCCAGCCGCATGGCCGGGCTCAAGGAAGTGCCGGTGCGCATCCTGACGGCGGACGAACAGCGCGCCATGGAGATGGCGCTGGTCGAAAACCTCCAGCGCGAGGACCTGAATCCCATCGAAGAGGCGAAGGGTTACCGCGCGCTGCAGGATGTCTATGGCATGACGCAGGACGATGTGGCGCAGAGTGTGGGCAAGTCACGCCCCGCAGTCGCGAATGCGACGCGTCTGCTGGCCCTGTCCGAACCGGTGTTGAAGCTGGTCGAGGACGGCACGCTGTCCGCCGGGCACGCGCGTGCGCTCCTGCCGCTCAGCGACCCGGAGATGCAGCTTGCCGCGGCGAAAACAGTCATCGAAAAGGGCCTGTCCGTCCGCCGGGCGGAGGCGCTGGCCGCACAATTGCTGAAAGATACACAGGAAAGACCGGCGAAAAAGGCCGCCGGTGTGGATTATCTCGGTGAATGTGCGCGGCATCTCGAGCAGGTGCTCGGCCGCAAGGTACGCATGACACAAGGCCGCAAGACCGGGCGCATCGAACTGGAATACTATGACGCGGACGACCGCGAGGCGCTGCTGCAGGCGCTCGAGGCCATCGGCCGCAGAAACTGATACATATAGAATATTGAGGAGACAGAGACATCATGATTGACATTCGATTGATCCGCGAAAACCCCGATCTGGTTCGGGAAAACATCCGCAAAAAGTTTCAGGACGCCAAGCTCCCGCTCGTCGACGAGGTGATTGAGCTCGACAAGGCCAACCGCGCCGCCATCAACGAGGCGTCAAACCTGCGCGCCGAGCGCAACAGCCTGTCGAAAAAGATCGGCATGCTCATGGGCCAGGCGAAAAAGGACCCGTCCAAGCTCGAAGAGGCCGAGGCCGTCAAGGCGCAGGTCACCGCGCAGGCCGCGCGCCTGGCCGAACTCGAAAAGCAGGAAGAGGAGCTCGAGGCGAAAATTCACAAGATCATGCTCACCATCCCGCAGATCATCGACCCCAGCGTGCCGCTCGGCCCGGACGACAGCTGCAACGTGGAGGTGCAGCGCTTTGGCGAGGCCGTCGTGCCGGACTTCCCGATCCCGTACCACACGGAGATCATGGAGCGCTTTGACGGGATTGATCTCGACGCCGCGCGCCGCGTCTCCGGCAACGGATTTTACTATCTCATGGGCGATATTGCCCGCCTGCACGAGGCCGTGCTGGCCTACGCGCGCGATTTCATGATCGGCAAGGGCTTTACGTACTGCATTCCGCCGTTCATGATCCACGGCAACGTGGTCGAGGGCGTCATGAGCCAGACGGACATGGACGCCATGATGTACAAGATCGAGGGCGAGGACCTCTACCTCATCGGCACGAGCGAGCACTCCATGATCGGCCGCTACATCGACCAGATCCTCACCGAGGACCAGCTGCCGCAGACGATGACGTCCTATTCGCCCTGCTTCCGCAAGGAAAAGGGCGCGCACGGCATCGAGGAGCGCGGCGTGTACCGCATCCACCAGTTTGAAAAGCAGGAGATGATCGTCGTCTGCCGCCCGGAAGAGAGCATGGACTGGTACGAGAAGCTCTGGCGCTACTCCGTCGAGCTCTTCCGCAGCCTGGACATCCCTGTGCGCCAGCTCGAGTGCTGCTCCGGCGACCTCGCCGACCTGAAGGTCAAGTCCTGCGACATCGAAGCCTGGAGCCCGCGCCAGCAGAAGTATTTTGAGGTCTGCTCCTGCTCGAACCTCGGCGATGCACAGGCACGCCGCCTGCACATCCGCGTCAAGGGCAAGGACGGCAAGAATTATCTCGCCCACACACTCAATAACACCTGCGTTGCCCCGCCGCGCATGCTCATCGCGTTCCTCGAGAACAATCTGCAGCCCGACGGCAGCGTCGTCATTCCCGAGGTGCTGCGCTCGTACATGGGCGGCACGGAAGTCCTCGTGCCAAAGCACTGAAAACACAGAGAAAGCAGGGGAGGCAGCATCATGAAAAAGCCCGGTTGGCTCGACGAATTCAAGGTATTCATCTCACGCGGCAACGTCATTGACCTGGCCGTCGGCGTTGTGGTCGGCGGCGCGTTCACGGCCATCGTCACCGCGCTCGTCAACGACATCATCAATCCGCTCATCTCGCTCATCATCGGCGGGCTGGACTTCTCCGGCCTGAACATCGGCGTGTTCCCGATCGGTGATCTCATCATGTCCATCATCAACTTCCTGTGCATTTCGCTGGTCGTGTTCTGGATGGTGAAGATCATCAACCGCTTCAACCGCACGAAAGAAAAAGAGCCTGAGCCGGAGGCCCCGGCAAAGCCCACCACGGACGAGCTGCTGGCGGACATTCTCGCCGAGCTCAAGCTGCAAAGCGGACGCGCTGAGGCGGCCGAGACGCTGGACGCGGTGGAAAAGGAAGAATCTTCCGCTTCCGAACGCTAAAATAATACTTGACAACGCAAGGCTCATATGTTATAGTATATGAGCCTTGAGGGGTCAAGTTTATATCGCGGAGTGGAGCAGTTCGGTAGCTCGTCGGGCTCATAACCCGGAGGTCGCAGGTTCAAATCCTGTCTCCGCAACCAGTTCAATACCCGGATTTGATATTGTATCAAATCCGGGTATTTTTTATCCTCCGGGGAAAGCTGCCGCTCCCGGCATTTTCCCGGAGGCCCTGCAATCTTTATTCCGTCTGCGGAGACTTCGATGCGATATTGCGGCATCCAGGGGTATTTTTTCTACAGCCCGATGGCGTATGGCGGCGGCCCATCTGCTCTGTCCAGCAAATAAATCATTCTATGTGCTTTTTGTGGTATCGTGATAGATGGATTTATGAAAATCCAAAAGCGCTGCCGCACCGCCAAAGGGTCGTGCCGGCATGCAGAAATTCTGCTCCAAAACAGAGAAAGGAAGATGCATACCATGTTAGATCTAAGAAATATGTCAGATGCGGAATTCAGCGTTTTCGTCGCGCCCCCCGCCCCGCAGTCTGTTCTGCAGGTCACAATTCACGAAGACGATCACGTCCAGCTCAACAGCAAGCTGGCAAACCAGTTTGCCAAAAAGCCCGTCCAGCTCAGATTCAATCCGGACTTCACTGCATTGCAGATTGCGCTGACAGAGGAGCCGTATGCAGATCACTTTACCTTCCCCAAGAGCGGGCGCAAAACAATCCGTGGAATTGCAGATTACTTTCGCAAAGCCCACATACCGCTCCCGGTCGTCTTTCGCGGGATTCTTTTGGACGGTTCCGCAAAATGGAGAGGAGAACGTCAAGCAACCCCTTTCGGAAAGCAATCGACAACTTCCCGCTCCACAAGGAAGAAATAGACAAACTGCCGAGAAAATATGACGCAGTTTTTGCACGATACCCCTACAAAAAAGGAAAGTACCTGCAGGACGAAGCAGATTTCTTTATGGATCTGGTCCTGCATTGCGAGGAGGCCAAGCATTTATCCGGAAACATGTTCTTAAAGCAAGTCTGCGGCGCAATTGAAGCCGATCTCCATGAGCAAATGCAGAAGGTGCGCAAACTGTATAATCCATACCACAATCTGTACCTCGACAAATGCTATGGGGAGAGCAAGAGCCCGCTCTCGGAATGGATGGATTTCAGCAAATGCGGAGAATAACACAGCGGCAGGCACACGACATTGTGTCTGCCGTCGTTTTTGCGCACGTTGCACGGAAATGGAGCAGACAACTTGACGTCCGAAAAGCCAGACGCCATTTTTTCGGCTCGCTTCCCTGTTGACATTGCGTTCATATCTTGTTAAACTGCCTTTTGCGCCTTTTCGCGCAAAACAAACAGCAAAAAGGAAGAAAAAAGAATGAAACTTGTCAAAGCGTACAACAGCGTCAGCCTCGTGCTGCGCATCGTCATCGGCATGGTCATCGGTGCGGCGCTCGCCCTGCTGATCCCCAATGCCGCTGTGACCGCGCCCGGCATCGGCATCCTCGGCACCCTGTTCGTCGGCGCGCTGAAGGCCATCGCCCCGCTGCTGGTCTTTGTCCTCATCATCAGCGCCCTGGCTCAGTCCAAGGAGAAGCTGGGCAAGCAGTTCGGCACCGTCATCGTGCTCTACCTCGTGTCCACGTTCCTTGCGGCCGTCATCGCCGTCGTCGCAAGCTACCTGTTCCCCGTGACCATCACGCTGACCGAGGCCGCCTCCGACAGTGCGCCCGAGAGCTTCGCCGCCATTTTCACCGGCCTGCTCAACAACATTGTCTCCAACCCCATCGGCTCGATCGTCAGCGGCAACTTCCTCGGCATCCTGTTCTGGGCTATCGTGCTCGGCTTCGCGTTCAAGGGCGCGTCCGACACGACCAAGAAGTTCCTCGCCGACGCCTCCGAGGCCGTCACCAAGGCAGTGCGCTTCGTCATCAACCTCGCCCCGTTCGGCATCCTGGGTCTCGTGTTCTCCGCCGTGTCCACCAGCGGCCTTGCCATCTTTACCGAGTACGGCAAGCTTCTGCTCATCCTCGTCGGCTGCATGCTCTTTGCCGCCCTCGTCGTCAACCCCATCATGACGTTCATCGTCATCCGCAAGAACCCCTATCCGCTGGTGTTCAAGTGCCTGAAGGAGAGCGGCGTCACTGCATTCTTCACCCGCTCCTCCGCCGCGAACATCCCCGTAAACATGTCCCTGTGCGAGAGCCTCGGCCTGGATAAGGAGTTCTACTCCGTGTCCATCCCCCTCGGCGCGACCATCAACATGGCAGGCGCAGCCGTCACGATCACCGTCATGACGCTCGCCGCGGTGCACACGCTCGGCATCACCGTGCAGCTGCCCGTCGCGATCATTCTGTCCGTCATGGCGGCACTCGGCGCGTGCGGCGCGTCCGGCGTTGCGGGCGGCTCGCTGCTGCTCATCCCCATGGCCTGCTCCCTGTTCGGTATCTCCAATGACGTCGCCATGCAGGTCGTCGGCGTCGGCTTCATCATCGGCGTCATTCAGGACTCCGTTGAGACCGCCATCAACTCCTCGTCCGACGCGCTGTTCACCGCCGTTGCGGAGTTCAAGCAGTGGCGCAAGGCCGGCAAGGAGATCAAGTACTGAGCCCACCTTCGCAGAAAGTCAAAGCCCGACCGGATTCCCGGCCGGGCTTTTTGCGGCTCCGCCGCGCTTGCATTTTGCGCAGCGGGTCTTTATACTGGAGAAAATACCCCGCTGAAAGGAGGACGCGCCATGCGCACCGTGCTCACCATCCTGCTCATCGCCGTCATCGGGGGCATCTGCGCGCTCGAAGCCGTTTTTATCCGGCAGGGGCGGCGGATGCCGAAGCGCAGCTGCGTCCGCCTGAGCGTGGCGTACCCGATCGTCGGCGTAGTCTTTGGGGCCATGTTCCTGTATTTAATGAACATGGCCGTCCACGAGCAGGACTCCAACCCGTGGGTCGCCATGGGCTTTCTCGTGTTCGTGCTGATGGGCGTCAGCCTGATCCTGGCGTGGATCAACTACCGCATCTGGTATGACAGCAGCGGCTTCATCATACGCAATGTGCTCGGTGTCCGGCGCGACTACACTTATTCCGACATCACCGGCCTGCGGGAATACCCAAAAGAAGCGCGGCTCTATTTCGGCAAACGCCATATTACGCTGGACACGACGGATGCGCCGCAGAAAATGTTTCTGGAGCGGGTCAAGCTGCACTACGCCGCCATCCACGACGGGCAGAGCGTTCCCTACGTCCCGCCGCGCATCGACCCGTTCCGCGGCCACATCATCAATCCCGAGAGCTGGGTGATCTACTTCGCCGCCATTTTCGTCTTTGCCATCGGCATATGCGTCTATGTCTACATCGCGTTTCGCCCGGTATCGAGCGATGCGCTGGCTTACCGCGACGTTGTGTTTGACTATTACGAGCTGCGCGGAGACAAGCTCCTCCTGTATCCGGAGGGCGAGGAAAAACGCTACCAGATCCCGAACTACCAGAACGAGCTGACGGATGTGCATGCGTTTTTCGACGCCTTTGATGCGGGCGAGACCCTGCACATCGGGTATCGCGAATATACCACGACCACTTGGGGCAAGGGCCAGAGTTTTCACTACTGGCACATCTGCTCCATGACCGGGGCCGACGGCACGGTCTATCTCCCGTTTGACAAAGGTCTTGCCGCGCAGCGCGCCGAACGGCGCATCCAGCTGTGGTTCAACGGTGGTCTCGGTGCTGTCATACTGCTGCTTTGCGTACTGACGCTCATCGTCGGCCGATACCCGGAAAAATTTCCGCCGAAGCTCGTCCGCTTCCTCTTTCGTGACACACTGCGGACCTGAACCCATGCGCGCCGCCCTTCGTCAAATCCACAAGAAACCCTGCCGGATTTTTGAACAGATCCGGCAATTTTCTTGACTTTCCTGCTGCAATACTTTAAAATGAAGCCGCTGTGCACGGGCAAAGCGCAGCGAAAACGAGAATCAGACCCGGCATCTGCGCGGCGCGCTGCACAGATGTTTTTCACGTCTGGATGGGAGAACGCATGAAAACGAAAAACACAAAAAGCTTTGCCAGCCGCTGGGGCTTTATCCTGGCGTCCGTCGGCTCGGCCGTCGGCATGGCCAACGTCTGGGGCTTCCCGAACAAGATGGGCAGCAACGGCGGCGGGGCCTTCCTGCTGATCTACCTGCTGTTTGTGGTCATCTTCAGTACCGTCGGCCTGCCGACGGAGTTCGCCATGGGCCGCCGCGCCGGCACCGGCACGCTCGGCGCCTATGAAGGCGCGTGGGCCACGCGCGGCAAGACCGCCGGAAAAGTCGGCGGCCTGCTCGGCTGGCTGCCGCTGGCCGGGTCGCTGTGCATCGCCATCGGCTACGCCGTCATCGTGACGTACATCCTCAAGGCGCTTGTCGACTCCCTGCTCGGCACGCTCATGACGGGCGACGCCGCCGTGTGGTTCGCGTCGTTTTCCACGCAGCCGTACTCCGTCATCCCCTACCACGTCATCGTCGTGGCCGGCACGCTGCTGACGCTCTTTCTCGGCGCGCACAGCATCGAAAAGTCCAACAAGGTCATGATGCCACTGTTTTTCATCATCTTTCTGGTGCTGGCCGTGCGCGTGGCGCTGCTGCCCGGCTCGGCCGAGGGCTACAAGTTCATGTTCACCCCGCGCTGGGAGGCGCTCAAGGATCCGATGATCTGGATCTGGGCCATGGGGCAGGCGTTTTTCTCCCTGTCCGTCACCGGCAGCGGCATGATCGTCTACGGCGCGTACCTGTCCAAGGACGAGGACGTCGTGGGCGTGGCGCAGCATACGGCCGTTTTTGACACCATCGCCGCCGTCGTCGCCGCGCTCGTTATCATCCCCGCCTGCTTTTCCTACGGGCTGGACGTCGGCGCGGGCCCGAGCCTGCTGTTCGTGACGCTGCCGACCATCCTGCAGGATATCCCGCTCGGCCGGCTCTTCGCCGTCATTTTGTACGTCGCCATGATCTTCGCCGGCGTCAGCTCGCTGCAGAACATGTTCGAGGCCGTCGCCGAGTCGCTCCTGCACAAGTTCCCGAAGCTCAGCCGCACGGCCGTGCTCGGCATCCTGTGCGTGCTGTGCCTCGGGTTCGGCCTGCTCATGGAGCCCATCTCCAAGTGGGGTCCGTGGATGGACCTCGTGTCGATCTACATCATCCCCATCGGCGCGACGCTCGGCGCCGTGTCGTGGTTCTACGTCATGAAAAAGGACGACCTGCTCGCCGCCGTCAACACCGGCAGCCGCCGCCGGCGCGGCGCGCTCTGGTACGGCGTCGGCCGCTATGTCTATGTGCCGCTGGCCGTGATCCTGTGCTGCGTGGCGCTGTTCATGAACGTGGCGTTCTGAATCAGATCAAAGCCCCGGGCGGGAATGCAATGCGTTCCCGCCCGGGGCCTTTTGCTGCCCGCGGCTCACCGCGCCTCTCGCACCATGTCGCGCGTGATGTCGCTGAGTTTCCGTGCGCCGCACATATACATCGCGTCCGTCAGCTCTGCGCGCAGCTTCTCGACGTAGGTAACGATGCCCTCCGTGCCGCCGCCGTAGTAGCTGATGAGAAACGGCCGGCAGATCATCACCGCGTCCGCGCCGAGCGCGAGCGCGCGGAAAATGTCCGTGCCCGAACGGATGCCGCCGTCGACGAGGATCTTCACGCGGTCCCCCACCGCGTCCGCGATCTCGGGCAGCACGTCCGCCGTCGCCGCCGCGCCGGGCAGCACGCGCCCGCCGTGGTTCGAGACCACGATGGCCGCCGCGCCGGCCTCCACGGCCTTCTCCGCGCCACGCACCGTCATGATGCCCTTTAGGATCATGGGCATCTGCGCATAATCGCACAGCTCGCGCAGCTCCGCGACCGTCTTGCTGCCGGCGTCGGGGCTGGCAGCTTTCAGGTGCGGCAGGCCGGCCGAGTCGATGACCACGCTCACGGCAAAGGGCTGCGCCGCGTTGGCGAGATCGAGGTTTGCCTTGATGGTGTCCATCGACAGCGGATTGATGACCGGCAGGCCGATGCCGCCGTACTGCTGCGAGAGCGCGCACCCGTGCGGGAACACGCGCGCATCCAACCCGTCGCCAAAGCTCGCGGCGATGCCGGTCTGCGCCGCCGCGGCGACGCAGCAGGCGTTGTAGTCGCGGATGTCGTCCTCTGGATTGAACTGCGCGCGCAGCGAGCCGATGGGCGCCGCGATCACGGGCAGGGAAAACGTCCGGCCGAGCAGCTCCAGCGACGTGTCCACCGGCGTGTTCGGGGCGATGGTGTCCATATTCAGGCACCAGCGCCGCCACGCGCGCCAGTTGTCGTTCGCGCCGTTGCCGGGCGCTTTCGAGCCGGGGCCGGGCATTGTGTTGCCGCAGCCGAGGCCGTTGCACTCCGGGCAGACCTTGCAGTGCGGGGCCATGCGCGCCCGCGCCCGCTGCAAAACTTCATTGTAGTCCATGTGGGTTCCTCCGTTTCTGTTTTTGCTTCTCTCCCGCCCATCTTAACAGGAAACGCGCCCCTGCGCCAGAAAAAGTTTCTCCCGGGGCTTGACAAGGCGGAAAAATCCTGTATGATATAAATCAAGAATCATTCTTATTTTCTATCAGGAGGTCATCCCATGAACGCAGCTGTCGCCCAGCTCATCAACGAGCAGATCAACAAGGAGTTTTACTCGGCCTATCTCTATCTGGACTTCGCCAACTACTACGCGGCCGCCGGTCTCGACGGCTTTGAAAACTGGTACCGAGTGCAGGCGCAGGAGGAGCGCGACCACGCGCTGCTGTTTTTCCAGTACCTGCTCAATAACGGTGTCGCCGTCAGCTTCGGCACCGTCGACGCGCCGGACTGGACGCGCGGCGACCACATGACCCCGCTGAAAAAGGCGCTCGAGCATGAGCAGTACGTCACCTCGCTCATCAACGGCATCTACGCCGCCGCGTACGACGACCGCGACTTCCGCACCATGCAGCTGCTCGACTGGTTCGTCAAGGAGCAGGGCGAGGAGGAGAAGAACGCCGGCGACCTCATCACGAAAATGGAGCTCTTCGGCTCGGACGCCAAGGGCCTGTACATGCTCAACAGTGAGCTCAAGGCCCGCGTCTACGCGGCCCCGTCGCTCGTGCTGTAAGCTGTAAGCAGAACGGCACAGCAAAAACCGCCTCTGCCCGGTCGGACAGAGGCGGTTTTCCGTTTTCGCTCAGAGCGCGGCGAAGATGCGCGTGCCGCGCTGTTTCACCCAGCGCAGCAGCAGCGCACAGACGGCCGCCGTGATGGCGGCAGCGAGCGCGAGATACGCCGCCGCGCTCAAATATCTGCCGCACAGAAAGTACAGCCCGCCGAGCGCGATGGCATAAAACCAGTTGGCAAAGAGCGCGAGCATCACACTGCCGCTCTGCTTGATGGGCGTGGTCTCGTTGGTCCATGTCAGGTTCGGCATCTTGAGGCCGAGCGCGAGCGCGGCCAGCGCGCTCAGCAGCGTGTACAGCAGCGCCACGACGACGGCCAGCGCCATCTCCGCCGCGCCGCCCGGCAGCGTGATCACCGCGCACAGCGCGCAAAACAGCATCGGCACGCCGGTCAGCACGAGCTGCACGTCCAGCTTCGCACGCAGCGCCTGCCACGGCGTGACCGGCAGCGACTGCGCCAGCCACAGTTGCCTGCCCTCGAGCGACACCGACGGCGCCGCCATGTCGTTCATCGACGCGAGCAGGCACAGCGCCGCGCTCAGCAGCACCGGCACGATATCCGCCCCCGCGCCGAACACCCCGTCGAGCAGCTGCGCGAGTGCGCGTCCCTTGATCAGCAGCGCGATGCCCGCCACCGGCAGCATCAGGATGCCGAGCCCGCAGTTGAGCATATAGTTCGGGCTGGCCGTGAAGCGGCGCAGCTCCTTGCCGAACAGCGCCCGCTGCGTGCTCTGCGCGCGCACAGCCTTGTGCTCGAAGCGCACCTTCTTCACGCTGCCGGTCGCCGTGGCGATCTTCAGGAAGCTGCGCGCGATGCCCCACAGCGTCAGCGCGAGGAGCAGCGCCTGCGTGACTGTCATGATCAACATCGCCAGCCAGTCGCCCGCGCCGACGCAGCCGAACAGGTACAGCAGATACGCAGAGCCGCGGATCTTCATGCCGTACACGGCGGCGTTTTCCACCAGCAGCGTGATGAGCGCCTGCGCCTTGTAGTACACGAAGTAATACGCCGCCAGAAACAGCAGCGACAAAATCACGGTGATGAAGCTCTTATTCTTCAGCTTCAGGCTGATGCGCGCGACCACCCAGCCGAGCAGGCACGAGAGCACCATCACGATCACGGACACGAGCAGCACCATCAGCACGCCGCCGACGATCGTCCCCGCCGTGACCGGCGCCGTGAGCCAGTAGACGATCACACCCGGCACGATAACGACCGCGGCGTACATCAATCCCAGCAGATACACGCCCAGCAGGCGCGAGGCCATCACGCAGCGCACCGGGATCGGCATTGACAGCAGCAGGTCGTTGTCCTTGGACAGGTACAGGCTCGAATACGTGCTGAACACACTGCCGAACGTGCCGAGAAACACCGCGATCAGCCCCATGAGCAGGTAATACAGCCAGTCCATACCGCCCTCGACCAGCGGACCGCACAGGCCCACGGCCATGAGTGCGAACATGCCGCCGAGGAGGCCCACCATCAGCAGCGCATACAGCGCGATGTAGGCGATCGTCACGCCCTTGGAGCGCATTTTGTTCTTTTTCGGGTCGTAGAAATAGTTGCGGAAGATCTCCGCCATCTGTTTTTTCAGAAGCGTTTTCAGCATGATGCATCCTCCAGCTCCAGGAACACATCCTCGAGACTGTCGTCGCCCTTGACCTCCTCCATCGTGCCGGAGCGGATGAGCCGCCCGCCCTTGATGATGGCCACCTTGTCGCAGAGCTTTTCGGCCACCTCGAGCACGTGCGTCGAGAAGAAGATCGCGCCGCCGGCGTCGCACAGCTCGCGCATCATGCCCTTGAGCAGGTGCGCCGCCTTCGGGTCGAGGCCGACGAACGGTTCGTCCATGATGACGAGCTTCGGGTCGTGGATCCACGCCGCGATGATGGCGAGCTTCTGCTTCATGCCGTGCGAGTACGCGCTGATCGGCTGACCGAGATCGCCCGTTAGCTCAAACGCATCGGCATACGGCTCAATGCGCGCCCAGCGCTCCGCAGCCGGGATGCCGAAGATGTCGGCAATGAAGTTCAGGTACTGGATGCCGCTCATGAAATCGTACAGGTCCGGGTTGTCCGGGATGTAGGCAAGCAGCTGCTTGCAGGCCAGCGGCTCGGTTTGGATGGAGTGCCCGCCGATCGTGATCTCGCCCGCGTCAAACTGCAGGATGCCGACGGCCGCCTTGAGCGTCGTCGTCTTGCCAGCGCCGTTGTGGCCGATGAAGCCGTAGATCTCGCCCGGCGCGATGTGCAGGCTCAGATCATCGACGGCCTTTTTCTCACCATAAGTCTTGGTAAAGTGCTGAATATTGAGCATGGTGTCTCCTCCTGATCGTTGCACCGGTGCGCACCGGCGCTGCTTTCCCATTTTCTCGTGCATTATACCCCCGCGCAATGTGCAGCAGCAACCGATTTCTCACTTTTTAAGAAATGTGTAAGATTTCCCTGGCGCCCCGTGCGCTGTCCGCGCGCGTATGTTCTCACCACGAGGACAATCGTGCAAAAAAGTTTCTTTGGCGTGGACATTTTGCTCCGTAATGCTTGTATTTCCGGCTGCTCCGCGGTATAGTAAGAGCAGAAGGACCCAAACAGAAAATCTAACGGGGGTGTTTGCTGTGGAGATCCCACTGCAGGAATTTGAACGCGCGGCGCAGCGGCTCAAGGGCGTGCTGCACCACACGGAGCTCGACCTGTCGGCCACGTTCTCGGCCATGACGGGCGGCAACATTTATCTCAAGTACGAAAACAGTCAGAAGACCGGTTCGTTCAAGATCCGCGGCGCGAGCAACAAGATCGCGGCGCTCGTCGAGCGCGGCGAGACCGGGGCCGTCGTGGCCTCGTCGGCCGGCAACCACGCGCAGGGCGTGGCCTATGCCGCGCACCGCTTCGGCATCCCGGCCACGATCGTCATGCCCAAAACCGCGCCCATCGCCAAGGCGAAGGCCACGGAGGGCTACGGCGCCACCGTCGTGCTCGCGGGCGACTGCTATGACGACGCCTACGCCAAAGCCTGCGAGATCTGCGAGCAGGAGCACGCCACGTTCCTGCACCCCTACAATGACCCCGAGGTCATTGCCGGTCAGGGCACGCTCGGCCTCGAGATCCTCGGCGACCTGCCCACGGCGGACATCGTCATCGTGCCGGCCGGCGGCGGCGGACTGCTTGCCGGTGTGGCCGCGTGCATCAAGCAGATCAACCCCCGCGTACAGGTCATCGGCGTGCAGGCCGAGGGCGCGGACGCGATCGCACAGTCGTTCCATTCGCACAGCTACGTCCAGACCGACTCCGTCGCCACCATTGCCGACGGCATCGCCGTCAAGGCGCCGGGCGACATCACCGTCCCGCTCATCCAGAAATACGCCGACGACGTCGTCACCGTCAGCGATCTTGAGATCTCCGAGGCCGTGCTCCTGCTTATGGAGCGCTGCAAGCAGATCGTCGAGCCCTCCGGCGCCGCGCCCGTGGCCGCCGTGCTCAAGGGTAAGGTCGACGTGAAGGGCAAAAACGTCGTGTGCCTGCTCTCCGGCGGCAACATCGACGTGAGCTTCATCCAGTGCATCATCGAGCAGGGCCTCGTGTCCCGCCACCGCCGGCTGCGCTTCACGGTCACGCTGCTCGATCGGCCCGGCAGCCTCGGCAAGCTGCTCAACGACATCGCTGCCCTCGGCGCGAACATCCTCTCCGTGGAGCACGACCGGCTCACCGCCGGGCTTAACCCCAACGAGATCGACGTACACGTCTCCTGCGAGGTCGGCGGCAAGGAGCACGGCGACCGCGTGCTCGACCAGCTCATCCAAACCGGTTATCACGTAAAAATCGACTGATAGGAGGTCATTATCATGAAAACAGTTGCTACCACCAACGCCCCCGCCGCGCTCGGCCCCTACGCTCAGGCGCAGGTCTCCGGCGGCTTTGTGTTCACGTCTGGCCAGATCGGCATCGACCCCGCCACCGGCGCCATCGCCGAGGGCATCGAGGCGCAGGCCCATCAGGTTTTCCGCAACCTGACCGCCGTGCTGCAGGCCGCCGGCAGCGACATGTCCAAGGCCGTCAAGACGACGGTGTTCATCAAGAACATGGACGATTTTGCCACCGTCAACGCCATCTACGCCGGGTATTTCTCCGAGCCGTTCCCGGCCAGAAGCTGCGTCGAGGTCGCGCGTCTGCCCAAGGACGTGCTCGTCGAGTGCGAGGTCATCGCCGAGGCATAAGCGCCCGCGCACGGCCTTTTTCACCGGAGTTGGTTGAATTTTCCGCTACCTGTTGTCCGGTTTGTGCATATTGACCACAAAATGTGGGAAATTACACATTTCTCTGTATTCCTCTTTGACAATCACACGGCTTTGTGCTAGAATGAGAGCACTGTTGATAAGAGCAATCTTGTTTTTCGGCCGCCGGATGCGCGGCCGGGAGCACCAGTATTTTAAGGGAGGAATAGGTATGTGCATTCAGGCAATTAAGAGCGTTGGCGTCAAGGAGTACGCTTCCGAGCTCTGGACGTCGATCAAGGAGATCGACGGCGGCAAGATCCTGTCGAGCGCCAGCGGGCTGCTCGAGGTGAACACCAAGGCCATCAAGAAAAAGCTCGAGTCGCTCTGCGACGAGAACACCGCTTTCGCCATCCGCGATAAGCTCTACCTGGTCAAGGACTTCTGCCAGTGGCCGGTGAACTACATCCAGGGCCTGATCGGCTAATATCAGTCTTTCTGCTTTGCATGCAAGCAGGAGACCGCCCCGATCCGTTTCGGATCGCGGGCGGTCTCCTGCTTTTTGTTTTCGCCGCGCTCACTCCGGCGCGCGGGCGCAAAATTTCCGCAAATGTGTCGCCCATGTGCGTAAAACGGCCCGCCGGGAACATCCGGCGGGCCGTTTTGACATCATCCTCCGTGCTTACCAGCGCACCGTGCGCGGCGCAGCGGTGAAGGAACTGAACGTCGCGGTCGCGTCCGTCAGCGCGAACACCTGCGTGTTGCCGTCGTTGGCGGCGTACATGCTCTGCAGCTCGGGGTAGTGGTCGAGCAGATCCTGCCGCGCCTCCACGCGGTCGTCCTCAACGGCCGTCGCGCTCACGCGCAGCCAGGTCTCGCCGTCAAACGCGCACAGCTCCACCTTGGGGTTGGCCGCCATCTCCTTCGACACGGCCTTGACCTTGCCGGTCTGGATATAGAGCTTGCCCTCGAACAGATTCACCGTGCCGAACGGGCGCACGCGCGGCTGGTCGCCCTCGACAGTGGCGAGATAGTACGTGCCGCATTTCTTCAGAAATTCATAGACTTCCTGCATGGTATTTTCTCCTTTCTCCGGCTGTGCCGGGATCCGTACCAGATATTTTTCGAGCAGGCGCACGGGGTGGTACGATTCCTTTGAGCGCCGCATCCCCTCGTCGCCCACGTCCTCTTCGCGGTTGATGTAGCGCACATCGGGCGTGACGAAGCACTTGGCGTATTCATTGACCAGCACCTGATAGATGCCCTCGTAGGCGATGTCCGCCTTTTCAATGTGGATGATGAGCGTGTCGCCCACGATCTCCCCGGCGGAAAAACCGGCCACGCGCCCATTGACACGCAGCAGCCCTGCCAGCGGGGCATAGGCGTCAAAGTCGCGCAGGAATTCCCGCACGCAGCCCTCTTCCGCCTGCGCGCTGTCGCTGTCCTTGTGGTAGCGGCGGGTGAAATCGTCGAAAAACGCGCACACCTCCGGCAGGTTCTCCGCCGTGACGCGCTCGAACGACCAGTCGGGGTACAGGCGCTGGAAATGGTGGATGTGGTTGCGCTGGCCGTTGAAGCGCCGGCCGCGGAACGTCACCATGTCCTGCGCGTCATAGAGATAGTCGAACCAGTCGCGCACCGGCGTGACCTCCACGGCGCCGAAGCGCGCGCGCAGGTTTTCCACATCTGCCGCCGTGGCGGGGAAAAATTGCAGCGGCTGCCCCACTTCACGGCAATATTTCACGAGAAAATCGTATGCGTTTCCCACATGATCACCGATCGGTGTGGAAAACACCATGCCGAGGCCTGGGAACTGCTCGCGCAGCAGCAACGTGCCGTCCAGTTCGAGCGCCGCATCCTGAAAATACGGCTGCCAGAGCACGGCCGCGCCGGCCGAGGCATTGCACAGGCGGGTATCCTGCCGGGAAAAATAGCGCGTGAGCAGCGGAATGTCCCGCACGCTCAGCGGGTGAAACGGATCTGTCATGCTTCGGGCTCGCCCTCCTGCGCAGCGGCCTGTGCTGCCTGCTCTGCCGCGGCCTGCTCGGCGAGCTTCGCCTTGAGCTCCTCAAAGCAGTGCTTGATAATGGCGTATTCCTGCTCGTTTTCGAGTGCGAGCAGCGCCAGCTGGCCATCGTCGCGCGTGTCGTACCGGTTGGCGAACAGCTGCTGCTGCGCGCCCTCGCCGGTCGTAAACACGACGTACGAGCGGCCGTTATCCTCACAGTCGTAGGTGAACAGCACGTCGCACTGCACCTGTTTTCCGTCCGGGCCGAGGACCGCGAACGTTCCGTTTTCAAACATGTTCTTGTGCTCCTTTTCGGGATTTGCCCCCATCATAGCATATCGCGCGCCATTTTGCCACTGCGTTTTCCGATGCCCGCCTGGTCGCCAAATCGCAGGCCAGATGGGCGACTGAAACGTGATTATTCACCACTCTGTCCGCTTTTTTCTGAAATTTTCATGAAAATTTCGAAAAAAATCACAATTATTATGCAACGAAATGTTGATTATTGTTCGTTTTGGTGGTATCATGTATGTCAAGATCATAAAAAAACAGGTAGGAGGAATCGGCGAATGGAAGAAAAAGTTGTAGACCGCAGAGTGCGAAAGACGAAACGACAGCTTCGGCTTGCGCTGATGAAGCTCATGGCGGAGAAGAGCGTCAAGGACATCTCCGTGCGCGAGCTGGCAGCGATTGCAGACATCAACCGCGGCACCTTCTATATTCACTATAAGGACGTGTACGACCTGCTGTCCAGCCTTGAGGACGAGCTGGCGGACGGGCTGGTCGTCGTGTGCCGCCGGCACAATGCGAAAGACTCCGAGGGCAAGACCTACCCGTACCTGATGGAGCTGTACCAGTACATCGAGCAGAATTCCGATCTGTGCCATGTGCTGCTGGGCAAAAACGGCGACATTGCCTTCACCGACCGCATCTGCCACATCCTGCGCGACGAATTTTTGTATGACTTCCTCGCGTATTACTATCCGAACGACCCCGAGATGCTCGACTACTTCTGCTCGTTCATCGTGTCGGGCAATATGTCCCTCGCGCTCACGTGGATCGACAACGGCATGAAGCAGACGCCCGAAGAGATGGCCGTGCTCGCCGGTGAGATCATCATGCACGGCGTGAAAGTGCTCGAAACGAAAGCATAAGCGCACCGGCGCAGAAAAGTCCCGAAAACGTAACGTTTTCGGGACTTTTTATGGTTTCGGGCATATCACCTCAGGCGGCTTTCGCCGCCCCGCAGCCCGCAGGAAAATCGATCAGAGCTGAGCGCGCATCGCGGCAAAGGCCGCGTCCACGGCGCGGTAAATGTCCTGCACCGGCTCGCCGACGAAAAACGCGCCGTTTTCATACAGCACCCGCCCGGCGACCATCGTCAGGCGCACGTTCTCCTTCGAGCCGCTGTAGACGAGGTTGCACGGCACATTGTGCACCGGCTGCATGTTCGGCCGCTGCAGGTCGATGACGATCAGGTCCGCCTGCTTGCCGGGGGCGAGCACGTCGCAGTCGGTCAGGCCCATGGCCTGCGCGCCGCCGACCGTCGCCATGCGCAGCACGTCGTCCGCCGGGAGGGCAGCCGCGTCGCCGCAGCGCAGCTTTTGCAGCACGGCGGCCAGATACATCTCGCGGAAGAAATCGAGCGCATTGTTGCTCGACGGGCCGTCGGTGCCGATGGCCATATGGATGCCCAGCGCCCGCATCTGCTCGAGCGGGGCGATGCCGCTGGCGAGCTTGGCGTTCGAGCCGGGGTTCGTGACGGCCCAGAGCCCGCGGTCACGGAAGATCTCCAGATCCTGCTCCGTCATGTGCACACAGTGAAAGCCCCCGCCGCCGTAGTCAAAGTGGCCGAGGGATTCAAACAGCTCCGTCGGCGTCTTGCCCCAGCGGGCCTGACACTCGGCCACCTCGCGCGCGGTCTCGGCATTGTGCGCGAACACCGGCGCGTGCAGCGCGCGGGCCAGCTCGCCGGCTTCGGTCATCTCGGTGAGGTTTGAGGTATACTCCGAGTGCAGGCCGAGCTGATAGGAGATCAGCGGGTGCAGGGCGTTGAATTTGCGGTATTCCGATTCGAGCTGCTGCGCGCTGCCGCCGCCCCCGCACAGCACCGTGCGGAAGCCGCAGTCGATGCTCGCCTGGGCGATGGCCTCGCGGAAATAGTACATGTCAAAGCCGGCCGTGATGCCGCTCGTGAGATACTCAAGGATCGACAGCTTGGTGAACGCGTACACCGCCTCGGGCGTGAGCTTGGCCTCCAGCGGGAAGATCTGCTCGAACAGCCACGGCTGCAGCGGCACATCATCGGCATACGAGCGGACAAAGCTCATGCCGGCGTGCGCGTGCGCGTTCTTAAAGCCCGGCATGACGAGATCGCCGCCGAGGTCGATCTGCCGCGCGAACGCGGGCAGGTCCTCCGGCGTGGGGCCGATGTAGGCGATCTTGTCCCCGTCGGTCCAGACCTCGTCCGTCGTGACGGACACACCGTCCGCCATTGTGAGCGTGCGGCCGTTGAAAAAGCGGATCATAGGCTCAGCCTCCGTTTCCTGAAATGCTCCTGCATTATACGCCGGATCGGCCCGCTTGGCAATCAATTCCGAAAAATTTCACAAACCGGTTGAAGCCCGGCCGGTTTTTCGCTATAATAGGAAGAAATCATCTCCCATCAGGAGGCAGGATCATGACCAAAGAAAACATCTATTACATGGACGACAACGCATTCGACCGCTTCTATAAGCGTGCCCGCTATCAGGCCAACAGCTTTGTGGCCGGAAAATTCGGCAGCAAGGCGGCCGATTATCTCACGACGCTGCCGGACTTTGCCTACCTTGTCTGCAAGCTCATGCTCGACCCCGACGTGCCCTCGAGCCGCAAGCTCGACCTCGGCTTCGCGCTGCTGTATGTCCTCTCGCCGCTGGACCTCGTGCCGGACTCCTTCCCGCTGCTCGGCAAGATCGACGATGCGTACGCCATCCTCGTGTCGGTGGCCAAGCTCCTGCGCAGCACGGACCGCAACATCATCCTGCGCCACTGGCTCGGCGATCCCGAGACGATCGACACCGTGCGCGCGTGGCTCAACTACTTCGATGAGAAGTTCGGCTCCGGCCTCATGAAAAAGATCGCCGGCATGGTCAGGCACGCCTGAACAGAAACAGAAAAATCCCGTCATCCGGTCGGATGGCGGGATTTTTTCATCTTGTCCTTACTTCTCAAACCAGTCAAACACGTCCAGCCGCTTCCAGAAGCTCTGCTTCGGCGTGAACACGGCCGCGTAGTCGATGCTGCGGAACTTCGCCTCCCAGCTGATGTCCGCCTCGTCCACCCAGCCCGTCAGCAGGCTGCTGAGCTGCTCCTGCGCCACGAGCATCCGCAGCGTCTGCTGGCTGCCGTCGCTGCTCATGACCAGATCGTCGCCCTGCGTCGGCATGCGCAGGATAACATGATAGCCGTGCTGGCTCTCCACCACGCCGGACACTTCGTAGGTCCCGAGCGCCTTGCAGGCGTCCTCAAACTCCGTGACCATGGTGCCGGAGGTGAAGCAGTAGCCGTGCGGGTAGCTGCTCTCGCCGGTGTCCTCATTGTACTGCTCCATGAGCTGGTCAAACAGCTCCACGCGCTTGTCGGGGTCGGTCACGGCTTTCAGCTGTGCTGCGACCTGCTCGGCCTGCTGCTTCTTGGCGGCCTTGTCGGCGTCCGAAAGGGCAGTGCCGCTGCTGTCCGTCGTCTTGAAGAGGATGTGCTTTGCCGTCATGTAGCTGTTTGCATCGGCATATTCCTGCACGTCCTCGTCGGAGATGTTCGCGCCGTTCTCGCCGAAGAGCTTGCTGGCCAGACCGTTATAGAGATACTGCGTCTTGGTGAAATACTTGAACAGGTCCAGATCCATGTAGTACGACTGGAGCTTTTCGTTCAGCTCGGCCTCGGTGCCGCCGTCGCCCACGACGTTCTGGATGGTCCGGTCGATCGTGTCCTGCACGTACTGCTCGCCCGCCGCGTCAAACGCCACGTCGTTTTCCGCCGCCTTGACCTCGATGAGGTGGTTCCAGGCGATGTTGTTGACGACGCTCTTGGTCATGATGTCGGTGTACGTCTCGCCCGTGCTCTCGTCATAGACCGCGCTCCAGTCCGTGATCTGCATGCCGTAGCGCTCCATGTTCGCCATGATGGCGCACAGGAAATAGGCATACTCGTTCCAGTACACGGGGCTGCCGTTGATGGTCATGACTTTTTTGCCGCTGCTGTAAGCGTTGAGTGCGGCGGCGTACTTATCGGTCGAGGCATCACTGCTCTCTTCCGAGTAGCTGCGCACGCGGGTCGAGGTGCAGCCGGTCAGGCAGCAGACGGCCATTACAAGTGCCAGCAGCAGGGCGGTGATTCTGGTTTTCATCAACAAACGCTTCCTTTCGTTTCGTTGCACATGGGTGTCATGCGCGGTCTCCCTGGGCGTCTGCCCATGCGGAAACAAACGCTCTTGCCTGTTCGATCACGTGGGTGCGGGTCTTGAGGCGCAGGATCACGCCTGGTTTTGCCCCCGCGTCCACCTTCAAGCGGCCCTTGAACTCCGGCCGGGCATACAGTGCCGATACCTTCTGCATATCGAACTGCGCCAGCAGGAACTTCAAACAGCCGTTTTTCTGCGAAATGTCCGTCACGCCGACCTTGCCGGCATCGGCGCGCAGCAGCGCCACCTGCACGAGCGTGTACACGCTCGGCGGCGGGTCGCCGAAGCGGTCGATGACCTCATCCATGAGGTCGTCGGCCTCCGCCTCCGTGCGCACGAGCGCGATGCGGCGGTAGAGATCCATGCGCTGCTCCTGACTGGGCACATAGCTCTCCGGAATGTTGGCCGACACGGCGAGGTCGGCCGCGCACTCGGCGCGCTGCTCGGGCTTTTCGCCGCGCTCTTCGAGCACGGCCTCCTCGAGCAGCTTGAGGTACATGTCATAGCCAACGTCGATCATGTGGCCCGACTGCTCGGCCCCGAGCAGACTGCCCGCGCCGCGGATCTCCAGATCGCGCATGGCGATGCGGAAGCCGGAGTTGAACTCCGCAAACTCGCGAATGGCGCTCAGGCGCTTTTCGGCGATCTCGCTCAGCTCGCGCCCGCGCCGGAACGTCAGGTACGCGCTCGCGCGCCGGTTCGAGCGGCCCACGCGCCCGCGCAGCTGGTGCAGCTGGGCAAGACCCATGCGGTCGGCGTCCTCGATGATGAGGGTGTTCACATTTGGAATGTCGATACCGGTCTCGATGATCGTCGTGCAGACGAGAATCTGCGTCTCGCCCGTGACCATGCGCTCCATGACCGTCGAGAGCTGCTCCTCGTTCATCTGGCCGTGCGCCACATCCACGACCGCGCCGTCGAGCATTTTCGAGATGCGCAGGGCGGTGCGCTCGATGTTTTCAATGCGGTTGTGCAGGTAAAACACCTGCCCGCCGCGCTGCAGCTCGCGGCGCATGGCGTCACACAGCACGTTCCAGTCGTGCTCCATAACGAAGGTCTGCACCGGGATGCGGTCCTGCGGCGGCTCCTCGATGGTCGACATGTCGCGGATGCCGGACAGTGCCATGTTCAGCGTGCGCGGGATGGGCGTGGCCGAGAGCGTGAGCACATCGACCGCGCGGCTCATCTCCTTGATGTGCTCCTTGTGCGCCACGCCGAAGCGCTGCTCCTCGTCGACGATGAGCAGGCCGAGGTTCTTGAACTCGATATTCTTCTGCAGCAGCTTGTGCGTGCCGATCACAAGGTCGCACTTGCCGCTGCGCATGTCCGCGAGCGTCTGGCGGATCTGTCCCTGCGAGCAAAAGCGCGAGAGCATCCGGATCTCGACCGGGAAGCCGTAAAAGCGCTGCACGGCCGTCTGATAGTGCTGCTGGGCGAGCACGGTCGTCGGCACCAGAATGGCCGCCTGCCGCCCGTCGAGCACGCACTTCATCACCGCGCGCAGGGCGACCTCGGTCTTGCCGTAGCCCACGTCGCCGCACAGGAGGCGGTCCATGGGCACGGGCTTTTCCATATCGGCCTTGATCTCATCGATGCATCGCAGCTGGTCGTCCGTCTCCGGATAGCCGAAGTGCTCCTCAAACTCCGTCTGCCACGGGCTGTCGGGCGCAAAGGCGTGGCCCTTCGTGCGGCTGCGCGCGGCGTAGAGCGCGGTGAGCTCCTTGGCCATGCTTTTCGCGGCCGCCTTGGCACGCGTTTTCGTGCGCGCCCACTCCGTGCCGCCCATTTTGGAGAGCTTCACAGGGTGATCCTCGCCCGCGCCGATGTATTTGCTCACGAGGTCGAGCTGCGTCGCCGGAACATAGAGCGTATCCGCCCCGGCGTAGCTGATTTTGATATAGTCTTTCACCGCGCCGTCGACCGGCATCTGCACGATGCCCGCAAAGCGGCCGATGCCATGGTATTCGTGCACGACGAGGTCGCCGACGGAGAGATCGGTGTAGGAGTTGATCTTCTCGCGGTTGGACTGCTTTTTGTGCTTTGCGCGCCGCAGACCGGATGCCGCGATCTGCGTGTCCGTGAGGATGGCGAGCCTGGCATACGGAAACTCGATGCCCGCCGAGAGACTGCCCGCCGTGACGAGGCACTGCCCCGGCTCCGGCAGCGCGTCCGGGTGCTCGGCCGCCGCGGCATGGATGCCGTGGCCGTCGAGAAACTCGCACAAAATGCGCGCCCGGCGCATGTCGCCCGCCAGCACGACTACGCGGTAGCCGAGGTTCTGATAGTGCGCAATGTCGTCGGCCGCGGTCTGGCTGCTGCCGCCATAGGAGGGCAGCTGCTTTGCCGTCAGGCTCACGAGCGTGCGCGCCTCGATGGGGCTGCGGCCGAGCTGCAGCCCGTCGGCCAATACGATGGGCCAGGCCTGGACCCTGCGCATCATGTCGGAAAACGGCTCGTAGAAATTTTCCGCGCGCGCGGCCATCGTGCCGCTGCGCACAAGCAGGGCAATGTCCTCGCGCAGCTGCGCGGTGTATTCTTTCGCGCGCTCGGCGCAGCGCACCGGCTGGTCGATCAGCACGGCCGCCTCCGGCGCGAGATAGTCCAGCGCCGTGGCAAACGCGTCGTATACAAAGCCCATATACCGGTCCGCCGCCGGGAGCGCGCAATCATTGCAGAGCTTTTCCCCGTCGGCCCGCAGGGCCTCGGCGAGCTTTTGCGCCGTGTCGTTGTCTTTTTTCGCGGCGGCACGGTCGGCGAGCTTCTGCAGCTTTTCGCCCAGCGCCGCGCTGCCGCCCGGATACAGCGGCGGCAGGGTCTCCGCCGCCGGCAGAATGCGGCAGCTGTCCAGCGGCTGGGTGCGCCGCTGGCTCTCGGGGTCGAAAAAGCCCATGGAGTCCACATCGTCGCCCCAAAACTCCACGCGCACCGGCTGCGGATACGCGGGCGAGAAAAAGTCCAGAATACCGCCGCGACGCGAAAACTGGCCCGGTCCTTCGACCTGTGCCGTGCGCAGATAGCCGCAGCGCAGCAGCGCATCCTCGGCGTCCTCGGGCGGGAGGGAGCTGCCGTCGCGGATCTCAAAGGCCGCCTGCAGCAGTTTTTCCTTCGGCATGGCGCGCTGCAGCAGACCGGAAACCGTGCACACCACAGCCGGCACCGTACCGGCAGCGAGCGCGTAAAGCGCGCTCAGGCGCTTTTGCTCCGTCTGGCGCGAGACGCTCTCGACCGTATAAAACGTATAGTCGCGCGCCGTCAGCAGCGGCACGTCCTGCCCCAGTAGGGCGGAGAGGTCTTTCTGAAACAGCTCGGCCGCCGCCTCGTCCGGGCATACGGCCAGCACCGGCGCGTCGAGCTGCGCGTGCATTGACGCCGCCAGCAGCGCGCGCGCACTCGCCGGCAGGCCCGAAATGCGCGCAGGAAGCCGCCCGCTCTCCAACAATGCCGGGAGGGCGGCTGCTTCCGTATCGCCGAACAGTTGTCCGGCCTGCGCGACCAAGAACAAGACAGCACCTGCTTTATGTAAAAAATCGTGTTTTTTTATCATACCACAACCTGCACAGGAAAAGCAAATCCCATGCACGGCAGATTCTATACCTTATTTATATAATAATTATCTACATTATTGTTGAAATAATCATGAATTTTTGCTATACTGATAGGGCTGATACTGGCGCATCCGCGCAATGAAAAAAATCGAAGGAGCCGAACCTATGGCCACCATGAATTCGCTCACCGATATCTGGTCCGTCGTGATGGACAGCCTCTCGCAGGAGCTGACCCAGACGGCGATCAATACCTGGTTTTCCGATTGTACCCCCATTGAGATCAATAATAATACGCTCATCGTGCACACCACGTCGGATTTTAAGCGCAGCATCATTCAATCGCGCTTTGAAAAAACGATCTGCGCCGTGCTGTACGATCTGTTCTCCTGCCCGTTCGAGCTTGTCGTGCTCGCCGGGGACGATGAGCTGCTCGAGTACCGCGAGAAGCGCCCGTCGTCCGAGGAGATGCCGGAGATGGACGGCTATACGTTCGACCGCTTCATCGTCGGCCCGAGCAACAAGTTCGCCCACGCGGCAGCCATCGCCGTGTCGCAGAATCCCGGCAAGGCGTATAACCCCCTGCTGATCTACGGCAACTCCGGCCTCGGCAAGACGCACCTGCTGCTCGCCATCGGTCAGACCATCCGCCACAACAATCCCTCGGCGAAGATCGCCTACGTCAAGGGCGAGGAGTTTGTCAATCAGATGGTCAAATCCATCGGCACCGGCACGGCCGAGAACTTCCGCCAGAAATACCGCAATGCGGATCTGCTGCTCATGGACGACATTCAGTTCATCGCCGGCAAGGACAGCACACAGGAGGAATTTTTCCATACCTTCAACTGCCTGTATGAGGCCGGCAAGCAGATCGTCGTGACCTCCGACCGGCCGCCGAAGGAGATGAAGCGCCTTGACGACCGCCTGTGCACCCGGCTCGAGGGCGGTCTGCTCGCGGACGTTCAGCCGCCGGATCTCGAGACGCGCACGGCCATCATCCGCACAAAGGCCGCGCAGTTCGGCATGATTCTCTCCGAGGACGTTGTCCAGTATATCGCGGAAAACATCACGTCGAACGTTCGTCAGCTCGAGGGCGTCGTCAAGCGCCTGACCGCTTACCGTGACATTCTCGACGATACGATCACGGTCGATTCCGTCAAGCGCGCCATCCGGGACGTCATCCGCACCGGCACCTACATCCCCACGCCGGAGGTCATCATTGAAGAGTCCGCGCGCTCGTTCCAGCTCACCGGCGCCGACCTGCGCGGGCAGAGCCGCAACAAAAAGACCGCCATGGCCCGCCAGATCGCCATGTACCTCATGCGCAACCTCACGAACCTCCCGCTCAAGGAGATCGGCGAGGAATTCGGCGGCCGCAACCACGCCACCGTGCTCAGCTCCATCCGCAAGGTCGAGGAGCTGCTCAAGTCCGATCCCGAGATTGCCGCCACCGTGCGCGACATCACCAGCAACATCAACTCGAAGAACTGATTTCCACATTTGACTGTTATTCTAACGTGGAAAGTGTGTGGAAAGCTGTGGAGTCTAAAAATGTCATTTTTCGTCAGTTTTTAAGTTACTAACTTTTCCACAATCTTTTCCACACGGTTTTTCCCGCTGCCGCAAGGTTTTCAGCTGGTTTTCCACCAAACGAACAACCCTACTACTACTACTAAATTTATGCTTTCTATCTTTCCAATAGACGAAACGTTTCTGATTAAGGAGGCCGCCCATGAAATTTTCCTGTGACAAATACGTTCTGCAGCAGGCTGCCGCATCCGCAGCCCGCGCCGCAGCCGCCAAAAGCCCGATTCCCACGCTCGAGGGCCTGCTCATTGAGGCCGGCGCCAGCGTGCGCATCACCGGCTACGACCTGAAAAAGGCCATTTACACCACCATCGACGCCGATATTCCAGAACCCGGCAGCGTGCTCATCGGTGCGCGCCTGTTCTGCGAGATGCTGCGCCGCATGCCGGACGGCATCGTCACCGTCAAGGCGGAAAACGGCACCGTGTCCGTTCAGTGCGGCAAGGCGGCGTTCAACCTCGTCGGCCTGAGTGCGGACGATTACCCGGACCTGCCGACCGTCGAGGCGGAAAACGGCGTGTCGCTCCCGCAGGACCTGCTTAAGAAGATGATCAATGAGTGCTCCTTTGCCGTGAGCACGAACGAGAGCCGCCCGGTCTACATGGGCACGCTCTTCGAGATTGAAAACAACGTTCTGACCATGGTCTCCGTTGACGGCTATCGTCTGGCGCTGCGGCGCGAAGCGGTCGAGGGCTATGGCGACGACTGCAGCTTTATCGTGCCCGGCACGGCGCTGAGTGATCTCGAGCGCCTGTGCGGCGACAGCGACGAGCGCGTCATGCTCTCCGTCGGCAGCAAGCACATCTCCTTCACCGTCGGCAATACGGTCATTTTGTCCCGCCGGCTCGAGGGCGACTTCCTCAATTATAAAAAAGCGATTCCGGAGTCGTTCCGCGTCACGGTCAAGACTGCGCGCACGGACCTGCTCGAGGTCGTCGAGCGCGTGTCGCTCATCATCGACAGCAAGAACAATGCCCCCCTGCGCCTGACCTTCCGCAAGGACGCCATCGACTTTGTCTGCACGACGCCGCTCGGCAAGGCGGCCGACTCCTGCCCGTGCGAGGGCGACGGCGGTGATCTGGAGATCGGTTTCAACGATCACTACCTGTCCGACGCGCTCAAGGCCGCGCCCGCGGATGAGATCAACGTCTGCCTGAACACCGGCTCGAGCCCGTGCATCCTCGTCCCGGCCGACGGCAGTGATAACTTTGTGTATATGGTTCTGCCGGTGCGCCTGCGCGCCGGGCAGTGATCCGGGTCTGAAAAACGGGAAATATGGAAAACATTACGATTGAAACGGAATTTATTAAATTGGACGCGCTGCTGAAGTTTGCCGCCCTCACGGCGACCGGCGGCGAGGCCAAGCAGGTCATTGCCGACGGCATGGTCGCCGTCAACGGCGAGACGTGCACCATGCGCGGCAAGAAGATCCGCCCGGGCGATGAAGTGACCTTCGCCGGGCACACGCTGCACGTGCAGCGCGCGCAATGATCGTGCGCAAAATTGCGCTCAACGGCTGGCGCAACTATGAATTTGCCGCGGCGGAGTTTTCGCCCGGCACGAACGTCATCACCGGCGAAAACGCCCAGGGCAAGACGAATCTGCTCGAGGCGGTCTACCTGCTCACGGGCGGAAAGAGTTTTCGCACGCGCTTCGACAAAGAGCTTATCGGCTTTGGCTACACGAGCGCGGAGATGCTCGCGGACGTGTTCGCCTTCGGGCGGGAACAGACCGTGCGCATCGTGCTCCGGCAGGGGCAGCGCAAGCAGATCTGGCAAAACGGCGTGAAAAAAACCGCCGCCGAGCTCGCTGGAAATTTTGCCGCCGTGCTCTTTTGCCCGGATGATCTCAACATCATCCGCGACGGGCCGGCCGCCCGCCGCCGCATGATGGACATGGCCATCAGCCAGCTGCGGCCGAAGTACGGCGCGCTGCTCACTGAATACAGCCGGTTATATGACCAGAAGTCCGCCATCCTGCGCGACTGGCACGAAAAACCGTCCCTGCTCGACACGCTCGACGATTTTTCCGACCAGATGTGCAGGGTCTCGGCCAAGCTCATCCGCTACCGCGCGGCCTATGCCTCGCGGCTGAATATTGCGGCCGCGCCCATCCACGCCGACTTTTCCGGCGGGCGCGACCAATTGACTCTCGCCTACCGCACGGTCAGCACCGTAGAGGATGCACTCGGCACGGAAAAAGAGATTTACTACGCCCTGTGCGACCATCAGGAGCAGCACCGCCGCGCCGAGCTCGACAGCGGCCAGTGCCTTACCGGCGCGCACAAGGATGATCTGCTTATCGACATCAACGGCCAGAGTGCGCGCGCGTTCGCCTCGCAGGGGCAGACGCGCACGGCGGCGCTGTCGCTCAAGCTCGCCGAGCGGGAGATCTTTCACGACGAGTTTGACGAATACCCCGTGCTCATGCTCGACGACGTGCTCTCGGAGCTGGACGCGCAGCGGCAGGCCTTTGTACTCAACCGCATCGGCGGCGGGCAGACGCTCATCACCTGCTGCGAGGACGCGCGCATTGCCGAACGCACCGGCGGCCGCGTGCTCACGGTCGAAAACGGGGTGATCCGCTGATGTATCTGCACCTCGGAAATCAGGTCATCGCGCTGCAAAAGAGCGTCATCGGCGTCTTTGACATGGACACCGCCACATGGTCGCACCGCACGCGCGAGACACTGGAAAAACTCGAACAGGCCGGGCAGGTGGAAAACGCCGCCGGGGCCGAGCTGCCGAAGTCGTTCGTGCTCTGCTCGCTCGGCAGCGGCCAGATCGGTTATCTCTCCCAGCTCAACACCGCAACATTATATAAACGCAGCAAGGCCAGCGGACTGGAAAATCTCTGACCCGCGGCGCTGCACGGAAGGAAGCAAACCATGCCAGATATTACAGATAAGATCACACAGGAGTACGATGCCAGTCAGATCCAGGTCCTCGAGGGTCTGGAGGCCGTCCGCAAACGCCCGGGTATGTACATCGGCTCCACGTCGTCGTCCGGCCTGCACCACCTGGTGTATGAGATCGTCGACAACTCCATTGACGAGGCGCTCGCGGGCTACTGCAGCCACATCGAGCTCACCATCGAGCCAGGCGACATCATCTGCGTCAGCGATAACGGCCGCGGCATCCCCGTGGACATCCAGCCGCAGACCGGCAAGTCCGCGCTCGAGGTGGTGTTCACCGTGCTGCACGCGGGCGGCAAGTTCGGCGGCGGTGGCTATAAGGTCTCCGGCGGCCTGCACGGCGTCGGCGCCTCGGTCGTCAACGCCCTGTCCGAGTGGCTGGAAGTGAACGTGCACAAAAACGGGAAGATCTATCAGATGAAGTTTTCCCGCGGCGATATCACGCAGCCCATGACCGTCGTCGGCGAGACGGACCACACCGGCACGACCGTGCGCTTCAAGCCCGACCCCGTCATGTTCGAGGACACGGTCTACGACTATGAGACACTGCACGTGCGCATGCGCGAGCAGGCGTTTTTGAACGCCGGCCTGCGCATCACCATCACCGACCAGCGCGGCGAGGAGCCCGTGAGCGAGTCGATGTGTTACGAGGGCGGCATCCGCGAGTTCGTGGACTTCATCAACAAAAACAAGACCGCGCTGCACCCCGAGGCCATCTATATGGCCGGCGAGCGCAGCGACTCCATGTGCGAGATCGCGCTCCAGTATAACGACGGCTATAACGAGGTCATCGTGTCGTTCGCCAACAACATCCACACGCCGGAGGGCGGCATGCACGAGACCGGCTTCAAGGCCGCGCTCACCCGCGCGCTGAACAACTATGGCAAGAAGTCCGGCATCCTCAAGGAGGGCGACAGCATCTCCGGCGAGGACAGCCGCGAAGGCCTTACGGCGGTCATCTCCGTCAAACTCACGAATCCCCAGTTTGAGGGTCAGACGAAGGCCAAGCTCGGCAACTCCGAGATGCGCACGCTCGTCGACTCCGTCGTGTTCGACCGCCTGTCGCAGTTTCTGGAGGAGAACCCTGCCGTCGGCCGTATGATCATTGAAAAAGCACTCACGGCCTCGCGCGCCCGCGAAGCCGCGCGCCGCGCCCGCGAAAACATCCGCCGCAAGAACGGGCTCGAGGGCTTCAACATGCCCGACAAGCTGCGCGACTGCAATGACCGCGACCCGTCGCTCACGGAACTCTACATCGTCGAGGGCGACAGCGCCGGCGGCTCGGCCACGCAGGGGCGTGACTCGCGCTTCCAGGCCATCCTGCCGCTCTGGGGCAAGATGCTCAACGTCGAAAAGGCCCGCGCCGACAAGGTCTACGGCAACGACAAGCTCACGCCCGTCATCACGGCGCTCGGCGCCGGGCTGGGCGATGAGTTTGACATCAATAAGCTCCGCTACCACAAGGTCATCATCATGGCCGATGCCGATGTCGACGGCAGCCACATCCGCACGCTGCTGTTGACGTTCTTCTTCCGCTTCATGCGCCCGCTCATCGACGGCGGCTATGTCTACTCCGCCATCCCGCCGCTGTACAAGCTCAACCGCGGCAAGACCACGCGCGTGGCCTTCTCCGACGAGGAGCGCGATAAGCTCTCCGCCGAGATGCGCGGCGACAATCCGAACGCGAAGATCGACATCAACCGCTTCAAGGGCCTCGGCGAGATGGACCCGCACGAGCTCTGGGAGACGACCATGAACCCCGAGACCCGCACGCTCAAGCAGATCACGCTCGAGGACGCTGTGCACGCCGACGAGGTGTTCACCGTGCTCATGGGCGAAAAGGTCGAGCCGCGCAAGGCGTTCATCGAGCAAAACGCCAAGTACGCGGTCAATATTGATATTTAAGGAGGTGTGCAGCCATGGCCAAGGATTATAAACGGGAGGATATTCTCTATCCCGACCAGAAGATCATTCAGAGCGAGCTCGTCCATGAGATGCAGACCTCTTACATCGAGTATGCCATGTCCGTCATCGTCGGGCGTGCGCTGCCGGATGTGCGCGACGGTCTCAAGCCCGTGCACCGGCGCATCCTCTACGCCATGTATGAGGACAATCTGACCTCGGATAAGCCGTTCAAAAAATCCGCCACCTGCGTCGGCGACGTGCTCGGCCGGTACCATCCCCACGGCGACGCGTCCGTGTATGACGCGATGGTGCGTCTGGCGCAGGACTTTTCCATGCGCTACATGCTCGTCGACGGCCACGGCAACTTCGGCTCCGTGGACGGCGACCCCCCGGCCGCCTACCGATACACCGAGGCGCGTCTGTCGAAGATCGCCAACGAAATGCTGCGCGACATCGACAAGGACACCGTCGACTGGGACCCGAACTTTGACGAGACGCGCCGCGAGCCGCGCGTGCTGCCGTGCCGGTTTCCGAACCTGCTCGTTAACGGCAGCTCCGGCATCGCCGTCGGCATGGCGACGAATATCCCGCCGCACAACCTCACCGAGGTCATCAACGCCTGCGTCTGCGTGCTCGAAAACCCGGACGCCACGCTCTCGGATCTCATGCAGCACGTCACGGGCCCGGACTTCCCGACCAGAGGCATCATCGTCGGCCGCAGCGGCATCCGCGCGGCCTACGCTACCGGCCGCGGCCGCATCGTCGTGCGCGCCCGCACCGAGACCGAGACCTGGGGCCACGACCGCATCCGCATCATCGTGACGGAGCTGCCCTATCAGGTCAACAAGCGCCAGCTCATCCAGAATATTTCCGAGCAGGTGCGCGATAAAAAGCTTGACGGCATCTCCGGCCTGCGCGACGAGTCCGACCGCAACGGCATGCGCATCGTCATCGAGCTCAAAAAGGACGCCAACACCCAGGTCGTGCTCAATCGGCTCTTCGCCCAGACGCAGATGCAGACCACGTTTGCCGTGAACATGCTCGCGCTGGTCGATAACCAGTCGCAGCCGAAGATCCTGTCCCTGCGGCACATTCTCGACGAGTACCTCACCTTCCAGGAAGAGATCATCGTCCGCCGCACGAAGTTCGACCTCAAAAAAGCGCTCGAGCGCGCGCATCTGCTCGAGGGTCTGCTCATCGCCGAGGAGAACATCGACGAGGTCATCCGCATCATCCGCGAGAGCTATGACGACGCGAAGGAAAACCTCATGCAGCGCTTCAGCCTGTCCGACGTGCAGGCGCAGGCCATTCTCGACATGCGGCTCAAGGCCCTGCAGGGGCTCGAGCGCGAGAAGCTGCAAAACGAGTATGACGAGCTGGAAAAGCGCATCGCCTACTTCCGCGAGCTGCTGGCCGATCCCGAAAAGGTCAAGGCCGTGCTGCGCGACGAGCTGATTGCCATCCGCGACAAGTACGGCGACGAGCGCAAGACGGAAATCCAGGACATCGAGGACGACATTGATATCGAGGACCTCATCGAGGAAGAGCAGTGCGTGTTCACGCTCTCGCACGGCGGCAACATCAAACGTGTGCCCGTCGACGAGTACACCGCGCAAAAGCGCGGCGGCAAGGGTGTGCGCGCAGCGACGCTGCGCGACGAGGACTATGTGGACACCGTGTTCACCGCCTCGACGCATGACTACATTCTCTTCTTCACCAACCGCGGCCGCTGCTACCGTAAGAAGGGCTACCTCATCCCCGAGGCCGGTCGCACCGCGCGCGGCGTGAACATCGTCAACTTCATTCAGGTGGAGAAGGACGAAAAGGTCAACGCCATGCTGCACGTGCGCGAGATGGACGACGATTCGTTCCTCGTCTTTGCCACGCGCAGCGGTACCGTCAAGCGCATGCCGCTGTCTGCCCTGCGCAACATCCGCACGAGCGGCATCCGTGCGCTCACGCTCGACGAGGGCGACGAGCTCATCAACGTCATGCGCACCGACGGCGGTCAGAACATCCTCATGGCCACCCACAACGGTCAGGCCATCTGCTTTGCCGAGACGGACGTGCGCCCCATGGGCCGTGAGGCCGTCGGCGTGCGCGGTATCCGCCTCAGGGACGGCGACTGGGTCGTCGGCGCCGAGATCGCGCAGCCGGACGCGGGCGTGCTGTCCATTACCGAAAACGGTTATGGTAAGCGCACGCCGGCCGCCGATTACATCCGCGGCGGCGAGGAACCGCAGCACCGCGGCGGCTCCGGCATGAAAAACTACAACATCACCGACAAGACCGGCCCGGTCGCGGCCGTCAAGGTCGTGCAGGATAGCGACGACGTGCTCGTCGTCTCGGACGACGGCGTCATCATCCGCATGGAGGCCGCCGGCATCTCCGAGCTCGGCCGCGCGACGCAGGGCGTGCGCATCATGCGTCTGTCCGAGGGTGCGCGCGTCATCTCCGTCGCGCTCACCGACCGCGCCGAGAGCGAGGACACTGCCCCCGCCGAGGAGCCCGAGGCATGAAGCAGGTCACCATCTATACCGACGGGGCCTGCTCCGGCAATCCCGGCCCCGGCGGCTGGGGCGCCATCCTGAGATACGGCGCGCACGAAAAGGAACTCTCCGGCGGCGAACCGTCCACGACGAACAACCGCATGGAGCTGCTCGGCGCGATCACGGCGCTGCAGAGCCTGCGCGAGCCGTGTCAGGTGTCGCTGTATACGGACAGTCAGTATCTCGCCAACGCCATCAACCTCGGCTGGCTGCGCGGCTGGAAGCAGAAGGGCTGGCGCCGCAAGGACGGCGAGCTGAAAAACGCCGACCTCTGGCAGACGCTCGACGGGCTGCTCCAGACGCACACCGTGCAGTTTTTCTGGGTCAAGGGCCACGCCGACAATGTGTACAACAACCGCTGCGACGCTCTGGCCGTCGCGGAAAGGGAGAAGTTTGCATGACAGAGCCGAACGAACCGAAGATCGTCCATTTTCCGCCGCGGGCACAGGCACCGGTGCAGGACACGGCCGGCAACTGGGAGCCGGATGAGCAGCTGTTCGGTCTCGAGCAGCTGCTGCAGCAGCTGCCGCCGATCCGCAAGCTGCATCTGGAAAAGGGCAGGCTCACGGACCTCGTGCGCCTGTATCCGGATATGAAGCGCACGTTTGACGCGCCCGAACGGCTGTCCGAGGCCGTCATCGCCAGCGCCATGGTGCGCCGGCGCATGGAGCTGCTGCTCTTCCGCTCGGACGATAAGCGCGAGGCGGGCTATGCGCTCGTGACGGTCTGCTCGCCGTATGGTTACGTGCTCGTGCATGCGCTCACGGTCTATCCGTATCTGCGCGGGCAGCTGCTCGGCCGCGTGGCCATGGAGCTCATCGCGCGCTGCTACGCCGGCAAGAAGGGCATCCTCTACTGCCTGAGCCGCACGTGCGTGGCGCTGCCGAAGCGCGAGCGGCTGCTCACGAATAACGGCTACCGCGACACGGGCTTCCGCTTCCGCTGGGACGGGCAGCCGGCGGCACTGTATCTGCGCCCGTGCCAGAGCACGGAGGACATCACGCCCGTGGCGCAGCTACTGCTGCGGGATCTGTACGGCGATCTGCTGCCGCCGGTCAACGCGCGGCGCATGATCCAGCCGGAGGCATAAACAGGAGGACGATATGGGACAAAGTGTAGATCTCCGCGTGCTGACTGCGGAGGAATTCGGGCCGTTCCGGGAGCGCAACATCGCGCGCTACGCGCAGGAGCTGCTCTTTGCCCGCGCCACGGACACGGAGGAGCACGCGCTCACCGAGGCGCAGGGCGCGCTCGACGAGATGCTGCCGCAGGGCGCGGACACGCCGCGCAACTACCTGCTCGCGGCGGAGTCCGGCGGCGAGACCGTCGGTGAGCTCTGGTGCGACACGACCGAGCCGGAGACGGTGTTCATCAACGACTTTTTCGTCTATCCGGCCTGCCGCGGCCATGGTTGGGGCAATGCGATGCTCTGCGCCGTGGAGGAGCTGGCGGCCGCGCAGTCGTTCGAGCAGGTCGTCACGCACGTATATCACACCAACCGCATCGCGCTGGCCATGTTCGAGGCGGCCGGCTTCACGCAGATCGGCCCGCCGAAGGGCGGCAACATCTTTCTGCGCAAGCGGTATATGCGCTCGCCGTTTCTGGTGTAATGAAAAATGGACCCCCCTCCGCGCAGCTCAGGCAGCGCGGAGGGGGGTCCTATAAGGTTTGGCAGTATTTTTATGCAAAGCATAAAAATACTGCCCCCGGCTGAGATGGGACCGGAGGCAGACCCGCTGCTGCGGGAAGGGGGGAACGCGGCGCACAGGGTGGAGAAGGATGGAAGGAAGTTGCCTGGATGGGGGCAATGGGATCTTGCGCCGCAGGGAAGAAAGCAAATGGGTCAGGATGCGTAGATCCTGCCGACGATCCGGGTCGCGAGCCCGGTCGGCAAAATGCGCATGAGAAACACGAACAGGGCATATTTGTGCCCCATCGTGCAGATGAGCTTCGCGCGCTTTTGCGTGGCGCGCCGGGCCACGAACTGGCCGGCGAATTCGGCGGTCATGCCGGTCTGCTCGTCGTGCTCCATCACGGCGACGGAGCGCGCGATGCGGCCGTGATAAACATCGTCGCCGTCGCAGCTCTTGCGCCGCGCGGTGGTGAAGCCGGTGGCAATGTCGCCCGGCATGATGACGCACACCTCGATGCCGAAGGGGCGCACCTCGCTTGCGAGCGCGAGCGTATACGTGCGCACGGCGGCCTTGGAGGCCGAGTAGTACGCCTGAAACGGAATGGCGATCGGCGCGGCAACGGAGCTCATGTTCACGATGCGGCCGCCGCCCTGCTGCCGCATGACGGGCAGGACTGCGCGGTTCATGTTCACCATGCCGAAAAAGTTCACATCGAACTGCCGCCGGGCCTCCTGCGTCGGCGTGAACTCGATCGCGCCCGAGATGCCGAAGCCCGCGTTGTTGATGAGAATGTCGATGCGCCCCTCGCGGCGCAGGACCTCCGCCACGGCGGCGTCCACCTGCGCCTCGTCCGTCACGTCCGCCTGCAGGTGCGTCACGCCCGGCTCCGCGTTTTCGGCGCGGCGGCTGAGCTCATACACGTTCAGACCGCGGCTGCGCAGGGCGCGCGCGGCGTGCAGGCCGATGCCCGAGCTGCCGCCGGTGATGACGGCTACGCGCGCTTCGGTGGTGGATGACATGGAGATCGCCTTCGTTTTCTTTGAATTTTTTAAGTATCTGACAGCATACTAGCAGACCATACGAAAAATTGCAAGGGACAACTTGTGAACTTTTCTTGACCTCGGTCACAGTCCGTCCCCGTGCCCATTGACGCATGGCCGGATTTTGGGTATACTGTTCGGAGAAAATATAGACAGATCAGGTGGCGCGGGCCCATCCGGCGCCGTGGGAGAATGTATGCATCTGAGTAAACAAATCGAATCCATGTATGACGACGCGGTGCGCATCCGCCAGGACCTGCACCGCATTCCCGAGATCGGCTTCCAGCTGCGCGACACGCAGGCCTATGTCCTGCGCGAGCTGAAGCAGTGCAGCCCCGACCGCATCGAGACGCTGGCCGTCTGCGGTGTGAAGGCCGTGTTTTTTGCCAAGGACGCCGAGACGACCATCGCCTTTCGTGCCGATATGGACGGCATCCACAATGACGAGGCCAACGACGTGCCCTACTGCTCGCAGCACCCCGGCAACATGCACGGCTGCGGCCACGACGGGCATATGACCATTCTTTTGCTGCTTGCGCGCTGGATCGCCAAAAATCGCGCCCATATTCATTGTAATATTGTTCTGCTGTTCCAGCCCGGCGAAGAGGGCTGGGCCGGCGCGCGGTGCATGATCGACGACGGCGCGCTCGAAAACCCGAAGGTGGACCGCATCTACGGCCTGCACCTGTGGCCGACCGTGCCGAAGGGCAAGATCGGCGTGCGCTGGGACTATCTCATGGCGCAGACGAGCGATTTTGAGATCACCGTCCACGGCAAGAGCGCCCACGCCTCCACGCCGCAGATGGGCATCGACGCCATCGTCGTCGCGGCGGAGCTTGTCACGATGGTGCAGACCGTCATCACGCGCGACGTCGACCCGCACCAGGATGCGCTGCTCACGCTCGGCAAGATCCAGGGCGGCACGTCGCACAACGTCATCGCCGAGGAGGTCACGATCAGCGGCACGCTGCGCGTGTTCAGCAACGAGCTCTACCGCACCCTCAGCCACAAGATCGCCGCGCTCATGCAGGGCCTCGAGACGGCCACCGGCGCCCAGATCGACATGGACCGCAAGGTCCGCTACCCCAGCGTGCGCAACCCGCGCGAGCTGGTGGAGCAGTTTTACACCGTGTTCGATTCCATGGACGATACGGTCCTGGTCGAGCCCGTCATGGCGGCGGAGGATTTCGCCGAATACCAGCAGGAGATTCCGGGCCTGTTTTTCTTCCTCGGCGTGCAGGAGCCGACCGGTACCGCCCCGCTGCACAGCAGTCATTTCAATTTCGACGAGCGCGTTTTGCTGACCGGCGTCGAAACGTTCAAACGGATACTGGAGTGTGAGTCAAAATGTACGAAGAAAAAATAATCCCCCCGAAAAAGTCCATGCCGCAGGCCGTGGACGGCACGCTGCGCAAGTTCGCCCTGCGCGTGCCGGAGGTCATCTATCAGTGCAGCGGCATCATGGTCTTTGGCAAGCGCATCAAGTCGCTCGTGTTCTCGACCGACCTGTCCATCATCAAAAACGTGAACGCCGACGCCATCATCGCGGTTTACCCGTTCACGCCGCAGCCGATCATCACACAGGCGCTGCTGCTCGCGGCCGATATTCCGGTGTTTGCCGGCGTCGGCGGCGGCCTCACGCAGGGCCAGCGCGTGGTCAACCTCGCCATGTTTGCCGAGATGCAGGGCGCGACCGGCGTCGTGCTCAACGCGCCGACGGCCAGCGCCGTCGTCTCGCACGTGGCCGAGACGATCGACATTCCCGTCGTGCTCACGGTTGCGCGCGCAGACACGGACTTTGACGAGCGCATCAAAGCCGGGGCCAACATCTTCAACGTCTCCGCCGCAGCGGAGACGCCCGCCGTCGTGCGCCGCATCCGCGAGCAGCACCCCGACGTGCCCATCATCGCCACCGGAGGCCCGACGGATGAGAGCATCCTCGAGACCATTCAGGCCGGCGCCAACGCCATCACGTGGACGCCGCCGTCCAACGGCGAGATCTTCCGCGACATCATGGCCGCCTACCGCGAAAATAAGCCGCACCCCTGACCCGGTGCATAGAAAAACCGACCCGAACGCCTGTCCGGGTCGGTTTTTTTGCGCTCATCGCAGTGTCTGTGCGTCCTCGGGGAAAAACTGCAGCGCGTGCTGTACGGTGTAAAACGCACCGGTATTCCCGAAGGCGGACGTCATCCGCTTTTCCATCGCCGTCACGACGGGGTACTGCAGCCAGCTCTGCTGGTGGGTGTAGTTGATCCAGCTGTTGAGCAGACAGCCGCTTTGCACTGCCGCGGCGGTGTAGGCGACATAGCCGCGCGCGTGCTCCCCATGCCGCGGCAGGGAAAAGGCGGCGAACAGGTCGCTGTTCGTCCGCTGCCCGAAGAACACGGAGTCGGCGGTGTAGGTCTGGCGTCCGAGCGTGTGGTAGGACGCGGTGAACGTCTGCCCGTCCCGGTCATACAGCACGCGGCCGGTCACGTCTCCGGCGAAGCGCCATCCATCCTGCATGTTTTCATCGGCAGGCCAGATCTGGAGCACCTCCGTGCCGCAGAAGCCGGGGTCGGTCGTCCAGAGGAAGTGGTGGAACACCATCCACGTCTCCCGCTCGCCGGGCAGCTGCACGGCCACGCCGGTCAGGCGCAGCTCCTTGACGTCGTAGACCGTGTCCTGCACGTAATAGCGCTCATTTTCCTCATTGCAGGCTTCCCACAGCACGTTTCTGCCGTCGTTGACCGGATAATCCTCCACCTCGGCCACGACGCGCAGCGCGCCGTCACAGGCGGCGATGTCCTCCGGCGTGAGATCGTCGAGCACATCCTCCGGGAAGCCGAGGTCCAGCAGCCGCTGCCGGGTCGCCTCCGTCTGCGCCTGCGCTGACGTGTCCACGGGCTGCCAGTCCATCCGATAGCTGCCGCCGAAGAGATACCCGAGCGTGCAGCCGATCCCCAGCACCGCAGCAATCACGAGCACGAGACACCGGTCCGTCACCCGCACCGGCCCCGGCGCGATGGCGTATCCGGCCTCGTCCAGCACGCCGGACAGTCGGCAGAGACTGCGGAGGATGAATCCATAGCCGATGAGCATTGCGATTGGCACGACCCATCCACCGTACTGAACGGCGGCGAGGACGCACACGAGCGCGTGCCACACGATCAGCGCGAGCGCGCCGCCGGCCTGTGCGGGCAGACCCGCTTTTTTCTGCACCGCCAGCAGCCCTCGCCAGAAGCAGAAGTACAGGGCGAGGAGCAGCACCGCGTTCCCGGCTGTGAACGCGGTCGTGACGGCGGGTGTGAAAACGGCGCTCTGCAGGATCGTCGTATTGAGAATCAGCGTTGCGAAAAAGTATGCCGCGCGGATCACGGTGATGGCAAAGCAGCCGCCGAGCCAGCGGTTTTCCCGCCGCAGGGTGCGAAAGCCCAACAGCAGCAGCACCGTCCCGATGGCGGGGAGGATGTAGTTCAGGCACAGAAAGTTCAGGGTGATCGCGCACAGCGCCATGCCGAAGAGGATGCGGTTCATGGCGCGCCGCCACGGCGTCACCTCGGCCACGATCTCCTCCGGCGGAACATCGGGGACGCTCCGGGCCAGCATGGCCTCAAAGTCCGCGTCCGTCATGGTCTCCCACGGGCGGTCACACATGGCCCTCACCTCCCAACATCCTGCGCAGCTGCTTTTTCAGGCGATATAGCCTGCCCTCGACGGCCCGGACAGTCATGCCCAGTTCGGCCGCGATCTGCGCGGTGGACTGTAAGTAATAGTACTTTCGGTAAAACAGCGCCCGGTCATTCTGCCCGAGCCGTGCGAGCGCATCGTGCAGCGCGGCGCTGCGCTCGGCCCGCAGCATCGCTTCCTCAGGGGAGGCGCCGGGCGCCGGTGTGCCCTCCGGGATGGATTGTACGCTGCTGTGGTGCTGCACGCTGCGCTGAAAGTTCAGCGCCGTGTTTCGCGTGATCGCCGTCAGCCACGCGGTCCAGCTCCCGCGCGCCGGGTCGAACTGCGCGACCCGGCTCCAGACGCGCATGGACACTTCCGACAGACACTCCTCCCGGTCCTGCGGGTCCGGCAGGATCGGCGCAATGATGTAGCGCATCAGCGGCCCGTAGTGCAGCAGCAGGGCCTCCATGCCGCGCTCATCCTGTTGCAGCAGCTGCGCGATCATCTCCTGCTCCTGCACGTCCTCGCCTCCTCCCGGCTGTGTTTCTATTCCATTATACACGCCCCAACCGAAAAACCCACGCATATTTTTCCGCCTCCGTGCGGGGATAAAAAAGCGGTACCCGGCTGTGATTGCCGGGTACCGTTCGTTTTTATCAGCCTTCTCACACGGGCTTGTTCGAGGTCTTGAGCACGACGTCGTGCGCGCCGCCCTCGACGATGCTCACCGAGGACACGAGCGTCAGCCGCGCCTTCTCCTGCAGCTCGCGGATGGTCAGCGCGCCGCAGTTGCACATGGTCGAGCGGACCTTCGCCAGCGTCTGCTGGACGTTGTCGGAGAGCTTGCCGGCGTAGGGCACGTAGGAATCCACGCCCTCCTCGAAGGACAGCTTCTTGCTGCCGCCGAGATCGTAGCGCTGCCAGTTGCGCGCGCGGTTGGAGCCCTCGCCCCAGTACTCTTTCATGAGCGTACCGTTGACGTTGACCTTGTTCGACGGGCTCTCGTCGAAGCGGGCGAAGTAGCGGCCGAGCATCACGAAGTCCGCGCCCATGGCCAGCGCGAGCGTGATGTGGTGGTCGTGGACGATGCCGCCGTCGGAGCAGACGGGCACGTAGATGCCGGTCTCGCGGAAGTACTCATCGCGCGCGCGGCAGACCTCGATGACGGCGGTCGCCTGACCGCGGCCGATGCCCTTGGTCTCGCGCGTGATGCAGATGGAGCCGCCGCCGATGCCGACCTTCACGAAGTCCGCGCCGCAGTCGGCCAGGAAGCGGAAGCCGTCCGCGTCCACGACGTTGCCGGCGCCGACCTTGACGCTGTCGCCGTAGCGCTCGCGGATCCACTCGAGCGTGCGCTTCTGCCACTCGGAGTAGCCCTCGGACGAGTCGATGACGAGCACGTCCACACCGGCCTCGACCAGCGCGGGCACGCGCTCGGCGTAGTCGCGGGTGTTGATGCCGGCGCCGACGAGGTAGCGCTTCTGGCTGTCGAGCAGTTCGCTCGGCTTCTGCTTGTGGAGGTCATAGTCCTTGCGGAACACGAACGCGCACAGGCGGCCCTCGTCGTTGACGATGGGCAGGGAGTTGAGCTTGTGCTCCCAGATGATGTTGTTGGCTTCCTTCAGGGATGTGCCGTCGGGCGCGGTGATCATCTTCTCGCGCGGCGTCATGAATTCGCGCACCGGCGTCTCGGGCGCCATGCGGCTCACGCGGTAGTCGCGGCTCGTGACGATGCCGACCAGACGGCCGTCGGCCGTGCCGTCCTCGGTGACGGCGACGGTGGAGTGGCCGGTCTGCTCCCGCAGGGCCAGAATGTCCGCCAATGTCGCGTCGGGGCTGATGTTCGAATCGCTCTGGACAAAGCCCGCCTTGTAGCTCTTGACACGGGCGACCATCGCAGCCTCGTCCTCAATCGACTGCGAGCCGTACAGGAACGACACGCCGCCCTCCTGCGCCAGCGCGACGGCCAGCCTGTCGCCGGACACGGACTGCATCACGGCCGAGACCATCGGCACGTTCAGCGACAGGGCCGGTTCCTCGCCCGCGCGAAAGCGCGTCAGCGGCGTGCGCAGGGAGACATTGTCCGGAATACATTCGCTCGACGAGTAGCCGGGCACCAGCAGATACTCATTGAACGTGTGCGACTGGCCGGAAAAGAAGTAAGCCATGGGAAAGACCTCCTTATAACGATTTGCAGTGTGGAAACCAGAGTGGATACGCGCCCCGGTGATGATTTTTGCTATTGTACCGCGAACGGGCGCGCTTGTCCACCCCGAAGTGCGGAAAAAAATCGGGTGCGTGACCGCTTGTTTTTGGGCATATGATAGAAAGAATAAAAACTGCGCACCGCCCGACCGGCGGTGCGCAGGGAATCACAGTTTGCGGATCTTGTCCTTCTCCTCGATGAGGGGCAGGTACTCCATGTACGGCGTGTCGTTGGCGCAGGTGAACTTCGCCTCGGAGCTGAATGCCTCGACCTCTTTGTGCGCCTGCTCGATCGGGCGCATCGTGCCCGCGCCGGCGATGCAGCCGCCCGGACAGGCCATGCCCTCGAGCAGGTAGCCGTCGTACTTGCCGGCCTTGGCCATCATCAGCAGCTTGCGGCAGTCGGCCAGACCGGTCGCCGCGGCGACCTTGACCTCCCGGTCGGGGTCCATGTCGTGGATGGCGTTGACGACTGCCTGCGCCACGCCGCCGGAGTAGGCAAAGCAGCGCGCGTCGCGGCTGGAGTTGGCCGACAGTTCCTCCTCGTCCTCGGGCAGGAACGCTTTGTCCATGCCCTTGGCCGCGAAGATGCCGAGCGCCTCCTCGAACGTGAGCACGAAGTCCACGTCGCTGCGCACGCTCTGGCGCCGCGCCTCGAGCTTTTTCGAGTCGCACGGTCCGACGAACACGACCTTGCAGTCCGGGTGGTCGCGCTTGATCATGCGCGCGGTGAGCACCATGGGCGTGAAGGCAACCGAGATGTTCTTTTCAAACTGGGGGAAGAGCTTTTTGACCATGTCGCTCCACGACGGGCAGCAGGACGTGACCATGAATTTGTGCTTTTCGGGCACTTCCTCGAGGAAATCCGCCGCCTCCTCGATCACGCACAGGTCCGCGCCGATGGCGACCTCATACACGTCGGCAAAGCCCAGACGCTGGAACGCCTTGCGCATCCGCTCGGGCACGCCCTCGGGGCCGAACTGCCCCACGAACGCCGGCGCGAGCGCAACGTACACGGGGGTGTTGCTCTTGACGGCCTGAATGGTCTGGAAGATCTGGCTCTTGTCCGAGATGGCGCCGAACGGGCAGCTGACCATGCACTGGCCGCAGGACGTGCACTTGGAATAATCAATGTCGGCGCGGCCGAGCCCGTCGGAATGGATGCAGTCCATGCCGCAGGCCTTGCGGCACGGCCGCTCAAGGCGCACGATGGCGTTGAACTTGCACTCTTTCAGGCAGCGCCCGCAGCGGATGCACTTATCCGGATCGATGTGGGCCTGACCGTTCTGCCGCGTGATGGCCTGCCGCGGGCAGACCGCCATGCACGGATGCTCCAGGCAGCCCTGGCACACGTTCGTGATCTTCACGACGTTGTCCGGGCAGCGGTTGCACGCGAACTTGATGACGTTGATGAGCGGTTTTTCGTAGTAGATCTCCGGGTCGAGCGCCTTTTCCACGCCGTCCGAGAGCAGGGAAAACTCCGAAAACTTGCGCAGCGGCAGCCCCATGGCCAGCCGCAGCCGCTCGCCGACGACGGCGCGCTCGAGGAACAGGCTGTCCCGGTAGGAGCCGATCTCGCCGGGGATGATCTTGAACGGCAGCTCTTCGAGCCGCTTTGCGTAATCGCCGCCCTCATAGGCCATTCGGGCGATCTCCGTGAATACTTCGTGACGGATACGGACTTTTCCGGTTTCAATGCCGCGCATAGGGTTCTCCTTTGGGAATAAAAAGTGAATTCTCGCTCGTGAAATTTGCAACAAGCACTTGACGTGAGGTTGCAGAACACATTATACTAATACGTGATAAATTTCGCAATTCTTTTTTTGTAATTTTGACAAAAAGTTGACCAATGGCGAAAAAATTGTTGAAAAATCGAAGAAAACGGCGCGCGTGTTCAGAAGCTCCGGCTTGTGCTGGAGGCCGGTCTGTGACCTGGACACAGAAAAATCTGCCGGACCTGTGGTAGGATGGATGCAATGAAAGCCACAGCTTCCGCAAATTTTTTCAGCCGTCAGGAGGGAACGCACTATGGAAGAAAACAAAACGAAAGCCAAGATCATCGCCGTTGCCGGCAAGGGCGGCGTCGGCAAGACCTCTCTGTGTTCGGCGATCGTCCGCGAGCTGGTGGAGGCCTTCCCCGGCAAGCGCATCCTCGCCATCGACGCAGACCCGGCCGTGGGCCTGTCCACGGCGCTGGGCGTGCACGTCGAGCACACGATCGACGACATCCGCAACGAAGTCATCGAGACCTCGGAGCGCGGCGAGTACCGGCAGGCCATTGAGGTGCTCAACGAGGCGCGCTTCCGCATCTTTGACACCATGGTCGAGTGCGACGGCTTCGCCTTTCTGGCCATTGGCCGTCCGGAGGCGGCCGGGTGCTACTGCTCGGTCAACTCCTACCTCAAGGAAGTCATCAGCATGCTCGCCAACGACTTTGACTACGTGGTCATCGACGGTGAGGCCGGCATCGAGCAGATCAGCCGCCGTGTTATGGAGCAGGTCTCGCACCTCGTCCTCGTCACGGACCAGAGCGCCAAGGGCGTGAACGTCTGCCGCGAGATCAAGGAGGCGGCCGATGACCTCATCACCTACGAGCGCATCGGCATGATCGTCAACCGCGTGGTCGACCCGAGCATGAACGATCTTGTCAAGCTCGACGGGGTGGATGTGCTCGCCTACATCCCCACCGATCCGATCCACGCCGCCAACGACATCCACGGCAAGAGCGTGTTCGAGCTGCCGGAGGACTCCAACATTATGGTCGGCGTCCACCAGGCGCTGCACAACCTGGGCATTTTTTGAGGAGGGAACGACATGAAGGATATGGAACTGTACGACAGCTTTATTCGTGAAACGACCGACCTGCTCGGTGCGCCGACGCAGAAGTGGGCCTACAAAGAACGCGATGCGTGGAAAGACAACGGCGAGAGCGAGCTTGTGCTCCTGCGCGACGCTGCCTATGAACTCGGCGGCGGCGCGAACGACGCCGTGAACTTCACCTGCGTCACGTCCGACAGCAGCCTGGTCCCGGCGGACGAGGTGCTGCTCTACGGCCCGGATATGAAGGAGATCAAGGGCGACGTGCCGTTTGCCCGCCTGGTCATCCTCGGCGTCAAGGACATCGACGTTGAGAACAAGGATGCGACCTACACTGCCATCCGCAACATCGAGTTTGTGAAGTACCACGTCTTCCCGGACGGATACATGATGCGCGTCTCGCCTGAGAGCAGCCGCGAGCAGATCCGCGTGAGCAAGAAGGCCATCAAGAAGGGCATCTCGTTCTACAAGGTCGGCTGCGACTTCATCAAGCAGTATAAGAAAAACCCGAACATCACGAACGTGCGCGTGATCTTCATCACGAAGAATGTCGACTTCAAGACCCTGCACGACACGGCCAAGAAGATCGACGACGTGACCAAGACCATGAACACCATCCTCGAGGGTATGCCCGAGGATCTCGACTGCGCGAGCTGCAGCTTCAAGCCCGTGTGCGACGAGGTCGAGGGCCTCAAGGAGCTGCACTTCGGCAAGGCCGGCAAAAAGGCGCCGGAGGCGTAATTTCCGCACAACATACACGCGCGGCCCCGCAAAAACCTGCGGGGCCGTGTTTTCATCTTTCATCAAAGGAGGTGCGCCATGCCAAATTTTTGCATGACGCTCAGCTATGACGGCACGCGCTACAACGGCTGGCAGCGGCAGGGCAACACGCCGGACACCATTCAGGGCCGGCTGGAGGCCGTGCTCAGCGATCTGCTCGACCAGCCGGTCGAGGTCGCGGGCTCCGGCCGCACGGACGCGGGCGTGCATGCCCGGATGCAGACGGCGTCGTTCCGCGCGCGGACCGACCTGCCCGCGCCGGAGCTGCTGCGGCAGCTGCGCGCGCGCCTGCCGGGGGACATCGGCGTGCTCACGCTCGAGGAAACCGCGCCGCGCTTTCACGCGCGCCTGTCCTGCCGCGGCAAGACGTATGTCTACCGCATCTGGAACAGCGAGACGCCGAACGTGTTCGAGCGCCGGTATGTCTATGCCCTGGCGCAGCCGCTCGACACGGCGGCCATGCAGCGCGCGGCCGCGCTGCTGTGCGGCACGCATGACTATACGTCGTTCTGCGCCAACCGGCGCATGAAAAAATCCGCCGTGCGCACGGTCGATGCCATCACCGTCGAGCGGCTGGGCGAGGAAGTGCGCCTGACGTTCTCGGGCGACGGCTTTTTGTACCACATGGTGCGCATCCTCACCGGCACGCTGCTGGAGGTCGGGCTCGGGCAGCGGGACGCGGACACGATGCCGGCCATCCTCGCCGCGCGCGACCGCAGCGCCGCCGAGCCGACGGCGCCCGCCCGCGGGCTGATCCTGTGGGAGACAAGATACTGAACGTTTGGCAGCGCACAGAATCGGGATTTGAGGGAGTATTTATGAACAGAAAAAGATGGCCAATTCTATGTGCAATCGCAATATTCGCAGTTGCCATTCTCGTTTATGCGAATTTTCAAAAGAAACATACTTTTGCACTTGCAAACGATGAGGGCATGATCAAATCCGAACAGATACAGCCGCTATTTGGAACCGTAAAAGTAAGTGGGGATTGTGATACGGATGTGGTCTTTACGGATATGGAAACGGGTGAAAAATATGTGGTAGGGTATATTACATCTGGAGTATCAGAAAAAATCAAACTGGAAAAAGGCAAATGGTACACGGTAGCCGGCGGAGGAAATCTTGTAATAAGCCCAGTGAATGTTCGCGTGGAATAAAAAACGACAGCTTCCGGTTTGCCGAACCGCGAAACCGCCCCCGGCGTGACCTGCTGGTCACGCTGGGGGCGTTGCTGTTATCTGTTTCTGCCGCGTCATTTCAGCCGCGCGCGCTGCGCCGCACAGTAGGCGCGCACGTCGAACGGCTCCGGTACGCTGTCGCGCCGCAGATACAGCGGGTGGTGCGGATGCCCGGCCTTGGAGCGCGCGCCGAACGTCAGCCACTGCGCGTGGTATTCCTCGCCGATGGCGAGCATCTGCTCGAGCGCGTCGAACAGGTACGGCCGCTTTTCAATCAGCGTGCCCCACGCGGCCCACACGGCCGGCCGGTTGCCGGGCGCGTACTGCCCGAGCACGTAGCGGAACGCCGCCATGTTCTGCTCATGCAGCGCGCGGTTGAAGGTGGTGTCCATGGCGTTCGGGTCGGTCGCGCGCTGGGGGTAGACGTTGAACATCGTGAAGCTGTCATACCCGTTGCCGAGGGCGATGCGCTCGACGCTCTTGAGCGTGTTGTCGAGATCGCCCGGCTGCGCGGTCGACGGGTTGATGCCGATGCAGATGAGCGGGTTTTCGCCCCGCGTGCCGAGGATGTAACGGTATTCGGTGTAGTACGGCGGCACGTACAGCCAGCGCGCGGCGTCATAGTCGTCGTGCTGCGGGCAGTTCAGCGCGTCGTCAAAGGTCAGCAGCGCGCACGTCTGGCTCGCGCCCTTTGGAATGTGCATGGGTCGTCCCTCCGATCGGTGCGGTCAGTCCCCGGCGGCCGGGAACGGTTTGGAATAGGCGGTCTTGGCGCTCACGCCCGGCAGGCGGCCAATGCGCCCCGCGAGCGCGGAGATCACGTCCTGCGGCGCGTCGAGCACGACGCTGATGATGCTGACGCCCTTTTCACGGTAGGGCAGGCCCATGCGGCCGATGATGTATTGCCCCGCGTCGTGCAGCAGGGCGTTGAGCTGCGCTGTGCTCTCGCTGTTTTCCACGATGATGCCGATCAGCGCCACGCGCGTTTCCATGCGCGCTCACCTCGCTTTCGTTTCGTCTATTGTACGCGAAAACCGGCGGAAACGCAACGCGTTTCCGCCGGTTTTGTTCCGGGAAGAGCTGCTTATTTGCAGTGCTTGTAAAACTGCTTGGAGTTGTCGAGCACCTGGCACTCGGCGTTCGGGTAGAGCACGACCTTCTTCGGCGTGCCGTCGTCGAGGATGCGCAGGGCGTCGTTCCACGTCTTGACGTACTCGGCGCCGGAGTGCTCGTCGATGTACCACGGGTCGCGCATGCCCTTGACGGTGTGCTCGGCAAACACGACGGCGTGGGCCATGTTCTTGCCCTTTGTGTAGCAGCCGGACCACATCATGCCGCCGGGGGCGGAGTGGCCCCACTTGTCGTACAGGAAGTGCACGCACGGGCCGAACGGGGAGTTGGCCGCGAGCACGAACGAGCCGCCGTCCTTGAGCGAGGCGATGACCTCGGGCGTGTAGGCGCAGTTGGCCTCGGCGGGCTTGAAGTAGTTGTTGGCGATGACCACATCGCAGTCGGGCACGAACTTTGCCGCGTAGTGCTCGGCGGCGTAGGCGGCCGCGTGCTGGATCTCGGCCTCGAAGTCACCGGCGAACAGGTTGCAGATCTGCGCGTGGCCGTTGAGGATGGCGTCGATCTTGAAGTCCAGCCCCATCATGCGCGCGGCCTGCTCGGCGTCGCTGCGCATGAGCGTGTGGGGGTTGCCCATGTTGAACTCCGTCGTCGTCGTGAAGCTGTGGTTGCGCATGATCGTGCGCAGCGAGCTCACGCCCGGCAGGATGCACTTGGCGCCGCCGCTGAAGCCGTAGTAGCTGTGGGCCATGGTCGTGCCGATGGCGATCTTGTAGTCGGCGGACATGACGTCGGCATTGATCTCGACGGGCACGTTGTTGGTCGTGTTGCCGACGAACACGTGGTTGAAGAACAGGTTGTGGTTGTGCACCTCATAGTTTTCGACGATCTCCTCGCCGAGCTTGCGCACGAACTCCGTGCGGTACATGACGCCGTGGGTGCCGAGCGCGATGATGAACCAGATGTTCTCCTTCGGCACGCCGGCGGCGAGCAGCTCCGCGATGACGGCCTTGGCGATCGGCTCGCACGGCGTCGGGCGGGTGATGTCGTCGATGATGATGACGGCGCTTTTCTTGCCGGCGGCGCCCTCGGAGATGGGCTTGGTGCCGATGGCGGCGTGGATCTTCTCGGCGATCTGCGCCTCGGTCAGAGCCGGGGTGTCATAGCCGTGGATCTTGGAAATGTGCACGTCCCAGTTTTCCGGGAACGTGATCGGGATCGGCTGGTCGCCGTAGTTGCTGTTGGAAGGCAGGTCGAATGTGTTCATGTAGAAACCTCCTGAGGTTGGCTTTCCGCGTCGGTGTTTTGCTCGCTCAAAAACTCGCGGTACGGGCCGGTCAGGGTCAGGTGGTCGCATACGGCGGCGGCTGCGGCGGCTTCATCGCGGTTTTTCAGGGCCTGACAGATGGCCTGATGACCGGCGCGCGTCAGCGCGTTTTCGTCCAGGCGCCAGGTTTTCTCGAGCACACGCTCGCGGTAGATGTCCATAAGCGAGGACAGCGTGGTGTAGATGTATTTGATGAGGGCGTTGTGTGACATGCGCATGAGCGCGTTGTGAAACTGAGAGTCCAGCACGGACTGCTGGTCAAGGGGCGTGCCGATGTAATCGTAGTCCGCCAGCGCGCACACGCGCGCGATCTCTTCATCCGTCGCGTTGCGGATGATGTCCCGGCAGACGTCGGTTTCCAGCACGATGCGCAGATCCAGCACGTTTTCGAGCGTGCCGTTGCTCAGCGCGAACAGCGCGCAGATCGGCCGGTTGATCGACAGCTCCGGCGTGTTCGTGATGTACGAGCCGCTGCCCTGGATGCTCTGCACGATGCCCATGGCCTCCAGACTCTTGATCGCCTCGCGCACGCACGTGCGGCTGACGTCGAACTTCGTCGCCAGACACAGCTCCGTCGGCAGCTTGTCGCCCTTCTGGAGCCGGCCGCGATTGATCTGATCGAGGACGTCGTCCACGATTTTTTTGTAGTTTGTACTGGTCTCAGGTTTCATTCTGTTACCTCGCTGAGCGATATTCACAAAAATTGCATCGATTTTTTGAACATTATGATTATTTACAAAGAAAAAGAGCAATGGTATGATTGAAATAATCGAATGTGTCAGACA
>ENA-UERN01000122-UERN01000122.1-human-gut-metagenome-genome-assembly--contig:-NODE-122-length-92078-cov-9.357018_pt1 | contig 92078 bp, 67 predicted proteins | sample MGYA00242950_ERZ507950 | MGnify/ENA primary metagenome ERZ507950 (study PRJEB26167, sample SAMN06115515) | human gut metagenome | host: Homo sapiens | place: China:Ningxia | collected 2014-11-26...
TAAGGACAACGGCCCGTTTCCTTATAAAGCTTCTTGAAACTCTCAAGATTGAGATTGTCAATAACAGCATTCACGATGCGGACCGGGTCGGTCGCAGCTATGTTTTCATCAATTCTTTGTGGAAAAAGAACGGTTTGGTTGGGAATGTAAGGACGAAAATGTAACTTTGCCATAACGAAAAACTTTATACCTAAAGATACGAAAACTTTGGGTAATAACAAAGCCCGGGCTTGAGAAAGTCTGGGCTTTGCGCATAAAAAAAGGCTGTGTCAGCGTTTTGACACAACCTCATACACACGATTTCGGAATAATTAGTTCTGATATAATTTGTCGTGATAGCATTACAATCACCAATGTAGGCAATGCCAGATTGGAGATAGGAGAGATCGAAACTGGATGTGGATGTACACAAGCATCGGTGGAGAAGTATGAATTAAATCCTGACGAATCGTGCTCGCTTCATTTCTCTTTCAATCCGAAAGGAAAAGGATTAGGAGCGAAAGAAGAATTAATTATTATCAATGCAAATACAGACTCCCTCTTTTATATTCTGCAAGTTAAGGCAATTATTCAGTGATAATGTTTTTACGTTTTCTTTTTTACTTATCACCACCTTATACTTATCGGCTGATTGGTTTATGGATAGGTATTTTATGCCTAAAAATATAAGTTTCGTTGTCGGCATCATATTATGGGGAGGTATTTGCATAGGGAACTGGAAGCGAAAAATTAGACTGTCTGTTGATTTTCTATTTCTGTCTTTTACTGTTTTTATGGGATATGTTTTCGTTTGCAGTCTCTTTACATCGCAATATATACACAGTGTATACATCGTATCTGGATGGATTCTTTTTGTGTTGATGCGTAATAGAAAAAATCCTACAGAAACATTTAATAGCATTTTAGTTGTCGTTGGAGTTTTGTCGGCCTTGTATGGCTTGTTGCAATCCACAGGGTATATAGAAACTCAATCTTATTTTCCAGTTACCGGTTCTTTTGATAATCCCGCCGGATTTGCTGCAAGCATCGTTCTCTGTTATCCTTTTCTTTTGTGCCAGACTTCTAACGGAAAAAGAAGAACGTTCAAGCTTATGGCGTGTCTTCTCCTCATTATAGTCGTTATCTTATCCGGTTCGAGAACAGGTATACTTACTTTATGCGTAGTAACACTCCTTTTTTACGCTCTCTGCTATCGGAAGTTAATTCATAGAAGGCGCATCTTTTTTATCAGCGGAGGCGCTTTGTTTCTAATAGGTTTATTCATTGGACTGATTTATCTAAAACCAGCTTCCGCTTCCGGTCGTGTTCTGATTTGGAAAGTATCTGCCGGATTGTGTAAGGAACATATAATTCAGGGAAACGGACTCGGCTCTTTTAAGGCGGATTACATGCCGGAACAAGCCAAATATTTGTCTTCCTCCCATGCTGATGAAAGCGATAGAATATTGGCAGGAAACACGGATCATCCATTTAATGAGTATCTGTTGCTGCTGATTGAACAAGGACTCATAGGAATCGCTTTATTCTTATTGTCGTTGATTGCTGTTTTTCGAAGTAATGTGGCATTTGACACTCCAGCCATACTGACACTTGTTTCTATTGCTATATTTTCCTGTTTTTCTTATCCATTCAAATATGCTTTTGTTTGGTTCATGATTATCTACTGCCTCGCTTCACTTAATCAACGGGAGGTTGCTCTACGAACAATACGTTTCAACAAGCCATTTTTATTGATTATTCTTTTTATACTCTGTTTCTTTTTGATTAAGAATATCATTTTCGAGCGTACATGGAAACGAATTTCGTTGGTTGCAGAAAAGAACAATGGTTTGCTGGATAATGAATTATCTGTATTTACCAAGCTATATGATGAGTGGAATGGCAATCCCTATTTCTTGTACAATTATGCATCAGAATTGAAAAATGTGGAATTGTACAAACAAAGCGTCAACATATTCTTGCATTGCGAATCTTATATCAATACGTATGACCTGCAAATGCAATTGGCGGATAATTACTATCAAATGGAATGTTGGGAAGAAGCTGAAAGACGATATAAGCTGGCACAATGTATGTTTCTTATAATGACATTTGGAATAAAACACCCTATCATGCGGCAGAAGCTATTAATATTAAACTACGTGATACCGTTATTGTCGATTTGAAAAAGCCTCTGAAGTGGCATGCGTTATATAAGGTTCCGTTTTGGTGCAATATTCCTTCCAATTCTTGTGAGACAAGGACAAACACAGCTTTAGCTATCATGCGCAGTAAGGGGTTTGCGGTTTCGTATGATTTCGTTTTGCAGTGGCCTACAAAAGCACATGCACATTCGTGGCTTAGTATTTTGATAGATCACGATCGCCGAATGGTATGTGAAGGAGGACATGAACCTTTTTTAGCTGCCTTACGACCGGGGGAGTGTAAGGGAAAAGTATATCGAAGAACATATTCTCCCAATTCGGCCTTAGTCCGGCTGAATAAAGAAGCTGGTAGTGTCCCGTCAACGTTGCGCAATGTGTTTATAAAAGACGTTACGGATGAATATGCAACGACCATTGATCCTGTTTTTCCTGTACTTTCCGGGAAAAGAGAACGCAAAGAAAAATATGCATATCTGGCAGTATTTGACAATGCGAAATGGGTTCCTATTTGTTTTTCGGAAATAAATGGTATATTTGCATCAGTAAAAACCAAAAGAAAGAGAGATGCAAAATAAGAAATCGCTCCTGCAACGCCTGCTGGTCATCTACATCACGTTCTTCATCGTGCTCGTGGCAAGCATCGCACACGGCATCCTGCCCAATTTCACACGGGGTGCGGCCGAAGGCGTCGAGATGGGTAACGACATCGCCGAAAACTGGAAATCGGGGATTCCCCGCATGATCTACATGCTGAGCGACATCCAGATCACGGGACAGCCCGAAAACACCGTCGAGGTCGAGGCTGCGCCCGGCATGAAGATCAGCGCAAGCATCAAACGGCTGGGGATGGTCGTCGAGCAGGACGCCCCCGGCAGTTCGGTGCTGGCACTGGCATTCCGCTCGGTGGGCGGCAGCGCATGGCTTTACGCATTGGTTATGCTCGTACCGCTGCTCTACCTGGGCATCATCGTGCTGATGTTCGTCATCATCCACTCGCTGCGCCGTTCGATCCGCGAGGAGCGCACGCTCGACAAACGGAACGTCTGGTACCTGCGCACCATCGGCCTGCTGACCATCCTCGCCGAGCTCATCAGCGACACCGTGAACTGGGCCATGAACAGCCGCGCAGCCGAGTTGCTGGCCGGAAGCGGTTACACCGTGAATACGGGATTTCACATCTCCTACGCCATGATTATCATGGGTATTCTGATCCTTTTCGCCGCCGAGGTCTTTGCCATCGGCCAAAACCTGAGCGAGGAGCAGAAATACACCATTTAATATAAGGGACGACATGCAAACGATACGAACACACAAAATGAGGGGGAGGAATTTATGGCGATAATCATCAACATAGACGTAATGATGGCCAAACGCAAGATGTCGCTCGGCGAACTGGCCGAACGGGTCGACATCACGCCCGCCAACCTCTCGATCCTGAAAAACGGGAAGGCCAAGGCCATCCGCTTTTCGACGCTCGAAGCGATCTGCCGCGAACTGGACTGCCAGCCGGGAGACATTATCGAATACCGCCCGGAAGAGACCCGGGAATAAGAATTTCAAACCAACAACAAATGCCCATGAAAAAATTGATGATGCTGGCCATTGCGGCGTTCGCCGCCGCCGGCGCCATGGCACAGATGAACCAGCCGATCCCCGCGGACCCCGAACTCCGCACCGGTAAACTGGAAAACGGAATGACCTATTACATCCGTCACAACGACAAGCCGAAGGGACAGGCCGACTTCTACATCCTGCACGACGTGGGAGCCATCCAGGAGAACGACTCCCAGCAGGGGCTCGCCCACTTTCTCGAGCACATGGCCTTCAACGGCACCAAGAACCTCCCGGGCAAGCAGCTCACGGAGTATCTGGAAACCGTAGGCGTGAAATTCGGCGCCAACCTCAACGCCGGAACCAGCTGGGACCAGACGATTTACAACATTTCGGACGTCCCAACCTCGCGCGAAGGCATCATCGACTCGGCACTGCTGATCCTGCACGACTGGTCGCACTTCATCGCCCTGGAGCCCAAGGAGATCGACTCCGAGCGCGGCGTGATTATGGAGGAGCTCCGCACACGCGACGGCGCATCGTGGCGCTCGACGATGAAACTGCTGCAAGCACTGGGCAAAGGCACGAAATACGAGCACCGCAACCTGATCGGCTACCTCGACGGGCTGAAGAATTTCCAGCATAAGGAACTGGAGGATTTCTACGCCCAGTGGTACCGTCCGGACTATCAGGCCGTCGTCGTCGTGGGCGATATCGACGTGGACGCCGTGGAGAGCAAGATCAAAACGCTGATGGCCGACATCCCGGCACCCGCCGCCGACGCTTCACACAAGGAGACCATCGTGGTTCCCGACAACGAGGAGCCGATCGTGAGCATCTTCACCGACCCCGAAATGCAGGGCACGAAGGTACAGCTCTTCATCAAGCGCCCGGCGCTCCCCAAACAGATGGGCAATACGATCGTCGCCGAGGCCAACAACGTGATCGAGGCCTATATGACGACCATGGAGAATGCCCGTCTGCAGGAAATCGCCATGCAGCCCGATGCGCCGTTCCTCGGCGCCGGCATGGGCACGGGCGACGTGATCGGCATCATCCCGACGCTCAACGCCACGGTATTCGTTGCGATGACGCAGGACGGCAAACTGGCCCGCGGCTTCGAGGCGCTCTACACCGAGTTGGAAAAGGTCCGCCGCTACGGCTTCACGCAGGGCGAGTTCGAACGCGCCCAGGAGAACCTGATGCGCCAGGCCGAACGCACCTACGCCAACCGCAACGACCGTCGCAACGGCGAGTTCGTGCAGAGCTACCTGAACAATTACAGCAAGAACTCCCCCATACCCGACGCCGAGACCGAATGGCAGCTCGACAGCATGCTGATCAAAATGCTCAACGTCGATGCCGTCAACGCTTTCGCCGCGCAGACCATCACCCCGGCCAATCAGGTCATCATCGTCAACGCCCCCGAGAAGGAGGGTCTTACGACGCCGACTGCCGAGGAGCTGCTCGCCATCCGCGACAAAGTGGCCGCCGGTGAAGTCACCGCCTACGAGGACAATGTGGTCAAAGAACCGCTGATTCCCGAAGGCACCGTTCTGAAGGGTTCGCCCGTGAAAAAAACGGCCGAAGATGCCAAACTCGGCACAACGGAATGGACGCTGGCCAACGGCGCGAAGGTCGTCGTGAAACACACCGACTTCAAAGCCGACGAGGTACGCATGAGCGCCGTCGCCAAGGGTGGCCTTTCGGTGCTCTCAGACGGGGAATTCTACATGGGCGAGATGATGCCTGCCGTGAACTCGATGTCGGGCGTCGGCAAGTTCTCAGCCACGGAACTCAAAAAGCAGCTCTCGGGTAAATCGGCTTCGGTACAGCCCGCGGTGGAGAATTACAGCAGCGCCATGAAGGGCGTCTGCTCGCCCAAGGACATCGAGACGATGCTTCAACTGCTCTACCTGAATTTCACGCAGCCGCGCTTCGACCGTGCGGATTACGACAACCTGATCAAAATGGTTCGCTCGCAACTGGAGAATGCCCGGACAAACCCCGACTTCCTGATGCAGGAGAAGGTGATCGACGTGACCTACGGCGACAATCCCCGCCGGCAGATGATCTCGAACGAGATCGTCGACAAGTTCGACTTCGAGCAACTGCCCGCCATCTACGCGAAGCTCTACCCCGGCGCCAACGGATTCGTATTCACGTTCGTGGGCAACATTGACCCCGAGACGCTGAAGCCCCTCGTGGAGAAGTACATCGGATCTATCCCCGCCGCGAAGAAACCCCTGAATTACATCGACGACAAGGTCGCTCCGGTCAAAGGAGAGGTCACCGAGGAGTTCACGGCCCCGATGCAGCAGCCGAAGGTATCGGTGCTCTACTACTACTCGGGCAAGATGCCCTACACGTTCAAGGACAGAATGGCCCTGTCGTTCCTGGCTCAGGCGCTCAATTCGCGCTACCTGATCTCGATCCGCGAGGAGAAGGGCGGCACCTACGGCGTGCGTGTCAAGGGTTCGACGGAATATATCCCCCACCAGACCTACGACATGACCATCTCGTTCGACACCAACGAGGAGATGGCCGACGAGTTGTGCGAAATCGTGCTGAAGGAGATTCAGGAGATCGCCGAAAACGGCCCCAAGACCGAGGATATCGAGAAGAACCGCGAGTTCATGCTCAAAAACTGGAAAAACAGCCTCGAGCTGAATCAGGGCTGGATGAACTATATTCAGGCCAAATACGGATCGGGGCTCAACTATGTCGGCGAATACGAGCAGGCCGTCCGCGACCTGACCAATGCCGACGTGCAGGCCCTCGCCAAAAAGATACTCGCCGACGGCAACCTCGTGAAAGTCGTCATGCGTCCAGCAAAGACAGAGGAAAAATAGACCAATTTTTCAAACCAAATCGAGAAGGCAGTCCCGAAAAGGCTGCCTTCTTTTTTGCCTGAAATAGCCGAAAATGGTTAACTTTGCGGCACTAACAGACAATCTATCATGCAAAAAAGCATTCGGCTGGTCTCCGGCCTCTACCTCAAGCTCGCCCTGCTGACGGTGGCCGTAGGTTTCGCGCTGCGTATCGTACTTCTTTTCAACGCCCAGACGACCTCTCTGAGCTTCTCGTTCGGCGAATGGTGTGAAATATTCCTGCTCGGCGCCGTGAACGACTTCTGCGCCGCGACCGTGGGTTTCGTCTTCCTGTGGCTCTTCATGCTGAGCGTCTCGCGCACCAAGTACACGAAGCCGTGGGGATGGATCATCCTCGGGCTGCTCACCGCGGCATTCTGCTACGTCGCGTTTTTCAACACGATCTTCGACGAATACGGAAGCGTCGCGCCCCGGATCGCCATGTATGTCCTGGGATACTGGGCCGGCAGTTTCGCCCTGCGGCTTTTCCTGCCCGAAGGATTCCGCAACCACTGGACTACCGTGTGGTTCGCGCTCTTCGTCGTCCTTTACGTGGGCGCCATCGTCTTCAACGGCATCAGCGAATTCTTTTTCTGGAACGAATTCGGCGTCCGCTACAACTTCATCGCCGTCGATTACCTGGTTTACACCAACGAGGTGGTGGGCAACATCATGGAGTCCTACCCCGTCGTCCCGATGACGCTCGGCATCATCGTCGTCACGCTGCTCATCACGTGGTACCTCTTCCGCCACGATCTCGTCCGCACCGAAGAGCTCAAAGGATGGCAGTGGAAAGCGGTCGTCGGCCCGGGCTACATTGTGGCGCTGCTGGCGGCGGTCGGCCTGCTGAATTTCAACACCCGCTTCCAGGACAGCGGAAACGTCTACGTCAACGAACTGCAGGCCAACGGGCTCTACAAGTTCTACGACGCCTTCGTCAAAAACTCCCTCGACTACGAACAATTCTACATCACACGCCCCGATGCCGATGCCGAAGCCTTCGTCCACGAAGTGTACGGCAGCACGGGCGACAACCTCCGCACCGTACAGTCCGGAGAGGGAGCGGAGATTCGCCGCAACATCGTGCTCGTCACCATCGAGAGCATGAGCGCCTCGTACATGGAGCGCTTCGGCAACACGGAGTCGATCACGCCGGTCCTCGACTCGCTCTACCGGCTGGGAATGGCCTTCGACCGCGTCTACGCCACGGGCAACCGCACGGTGCGCGGACTGGAGGCCGTGACGCTGTCGCTTCCGCCCTGTCCCGGGCAGAGCATCATCAAACGCCCGAACAACGCCGGAATGCACTCCACGGGAGCCCTGCTGCGTGAAAAAGGCTACAACGTGACCTATTTCTACGGCGGCAACAGCTATTTCGACAACATGGAGACCTTCTTCTCGGGCAACGGATACGACATCGTGGACCAGAAAAGCTACTCGCCCGAAGAGATCACCTTCGCCAACATCTGGGGCGTCTGCGATGAGGACGCCTACCGCAAAGTGATCCGCACGCTCAACGAACAGTCCGGGGAGGGAAAACCCTTCTTCGCCCATGTCATGACCGTCAGCAATCACCGCCCCTTCACCTATCCCGCCGGGAAAATCCGCATCCCCAACGACTCGAAAACCCGTGCGGGCGGCGTACTCTACACCGACTACGCCCTGGGACAATTCCTGGCCGAGGCGTCGAAACAGCCGTGGTTCGACAATACGATCTTCCTCATCACCGCCGACCACTGCGCCTCGAGCGCGGGCCGTACCGAGATTCCGCTGCACAAATACCACATTCCGGCGCTGATTTTCGCCCCGGGATTCGTGGCCCCGCACGAGGTCGGGGGTATCGTCTCGCAGATCGACCTGATGCCTACCCTGCTTTCGCTGCTCAACATGGACTACGATTCGCATTTCTACGGCCGCAGCATTTTCGATCCCGGCTATATCAACCGGGCTTTCATCGCCACTTATCAGGACTTGGGCTACCTCGAGGGCGATACGTTCACCATCCTGTCGCCCGTGCGCCGCTACGAGCAATACCGCGTGGTCCCCACCGAAGCGAATCCCCATCACCTCGAACCCGCCGAAGAGACCGACACGACGCTGGTCGACCGGGCCGTCTACTACTATCAGACCTCCTGCAAATGGAACAAGCGCTGAGACGTTTCCACAGCGATATGAAAAAACTGCGGTCCCCTTTCGAGAGGACCGCAGTTTTTTTGGACATCCGGCGGGATTATTCGCCGGTATAGTCGTCGCCACCGTTCTTCACGGGAGGCTCGTAGGAGGATGCCGGCGTCATTCGCTCGATCTGCGCCTCCGTCAGCAGGTCCTCCGGCTTAAAGTCGAGGTCCTCGATACGGCTCGCCGAAATCTGGAACTGAGCCTGATCCCATTTCTGACCGTAGACGCCGTAGATGCCGAGGACGTTACCGACCGCGCCGTCCTTGGGAATGGGCTTCATGGCAAACTGCGAATAACCGCTCGTACGAATCCCGTAGACTCCCGGATTCGCCGTATTCGTCTCGGTCTCGTTGTAGCACATCAGCACCGAACCATATAAGCGCACGTTATTCACGTTGTAAGCCCAGCGGTACCATGCGCCGTAACGGGGCGATCCCCAATCGGTCACGATCCAGGTCGGATAGGGATTCTCGAACGTGCCGTTCAGCATCGGGGGATTCGTCACGTCATCCTGATTCGGAATGCCCGCATAGCGGATCTTCACGCCATTGAAACGCACCAGACGCCCCAGCTGATCCTCACCCAGCGCGGTCGTGTAATTGCTGCTGTTCACCTCCAGGATGTCCGAAGCCTCCAGTTTCACATATTCGCCCGGGAAGACGTTCAGTTTGGCGACCCGCGGATTGTCGAGGTTCGAGTTGGCGTAGTACTTGTGCGTGCCGGCCGTATTGATGCCGTCCGACGGCGCTCCGCCGATCGAAAGCATCATGCGGTAGTTGCCCAGATAGAGACCGTCGAGGCGCACATAGACCCACTGGCTCTCCATCTTGTCCAGATCGAGCAGGTAATCGAGGTAAAGGCCGTTGTAGAGCTTGAGCTCGATGGCGGCCGTGCCGTCGTAGATGTAGAGCGACTTGTAGATGTTGCCCTGACGGTCGCTGCTGATGACCTTGCCTTTGATATACTTGTCGGCAGCATCGGGACGCCCCTTGAGGCTGATGAACTGCGACTCGTCGGGCGTGAGATCGCCGAACTTCAGCGTCTTGGTGTTCTCCCAGCCGTTGTTGTTGGTTCCCGTACCGGAAATACCGCCGAAAGCATCCGTAAACCAGCCCTTAACCGTTTTGATCGAGACCTGTTGCAGCCCCAACTGCGTCATATCGTCGTCGGTGTAGAGCTTCCGCGGTCCCGGGGTGTCGAAATCGTTGTAGCATCCTGCGGCCAGAACGCCGACAAGGAGTGCAAATACTATTTTAAGACTTTTCATAATATACTCTCTTCTCGGTTAGAAACGGAAATAGACATTCAGGTAATAGGTCGTACCGAACAGGTAGAAATACTTCGACGGGAAGCGGCCGTAGATATAGTCGCCGCCCTCGCCGCGCACCTTGCTCATACGCATCTGCTCGTAACCGCCCGTGCGGATGTCCTGATCGTTGAGGATGTTCTTCACCTCGAGGCTGAAGCCCAGCATATAGTTGCGGTGGATGTACCAGTTCTTGCCCACATTGGCGCTGAGGGTGTAGTATCCGCCGAATTTCTCCTGATTGCGGATTTTCTTCACCGATGCAATGGCCTGTGCCAGCGTTTCGACATCCGGCTCGGGCTTCGACACCTCGGCGATGATCTGGTTGGTGTAGTACTCCGTGGCCGTAGCCGTGCGGTACAGCGGGTTCATCGAGAGGTAGAGGTTGTCGTAGTAGTTGAAGTTCACGCCGGCGAACCAGTTGCGCGGTCCGCGGTAGTCGAGACCGATGTTGAGGGCCAGCTGCGGCGAACTCTCCACATGGAAGCCGTCCCAGTTGACCTTATCCTTCAGCACGATCCGGTCCATGTTGTCCACCGTCTGCACGAAGTTGGGGTTCGACGTGTAGGTGTACTCGCCCCAGCTCACCGCGCCGACGACCGACAAGCCCTGCCATACCGGAACCGAAAGCCCCAGCTCCACGCCGTAGTGCTCCTTGTCGATGCCGCTCATGGCGAAGTTGGTGAACGAACTGCGGGTATCGTCGTAGAACGAGATGACCTTCGACTGGTCGGTGATCGTCGTGTAGTATCCCGAAAGACGCGCTTTGATGTAGGGCAGGTTGAGGTTGTAGGTGAGGTCTGCGCCGAACACCTTCTCGGCCTTCAGGCCCGGAGTGGTCGTATTGCGCGTACGGGGCGACACGAATGCCGTATTGAACTTGGGAGCCTGCTGCAGGTAAGCCACATTGGCCTCGAGCGAATGGGCGCCCGAGAATTTGTAGCCCAGCGAGAGCTTGCCCTCGTAGGTCAGGTAGTCGAGCTTCTTCGAATCGCCCTTCGAGTTGTTGGGGAACAGGCCCTTGCGCCACATACCCTCGCGGTACATCTGCGAATAGCCGACCGATCCGGCGACACCCAGCGAGAACCCGCCGATGCCCCACGTATAGTTGGCCCAGGCGTTGCTCTCGAGCAGGTGCGCCCGGTAGTAGTAGCCGTACTTGTCACCGACGCGGGCAACACGGGCGTGCCCCGTAGCCCAATAGTAATCCAGGTCGTTCTGGTAAGCCTCGGTGCTGGCCATGTCGCGCTCGGCGAACTTGTCGATGTCATACCAGTAGTCGCCGCCCAGCAGGTCCTTGACCTCCGAGTAGTAATTCGTGCGGTTGACGCGCAGGTTGGCGCCGCCGACGATGCGCATGTTGTGGCGCATGTTATGCTGCACGTTGACTGCCAGATTGTAGTCCAACTGGTCGGTATGGCGTTCCTCGATCATGTAGTTCGACCGGTATCGGTTGCCCATCAGTTTGGACAGCACCGGGTCCGTATCAATGTATTGGTTCTTGTGGAAGAAATCATCGAAATCGAGCATACCGTCCCACACGCCGGCCGCCATGATGGCATCCTGCAAATAGAAATAGATCGTCTGGTCGGTAGTAATGCCCGGCACGATCTGCGTCTGGTCCGACAGCGGCATATAGCGGTAGTAATCACCGCGGGGATCGGAACCGCCGTTCCACGTCAGCGCCGAATAGCCGTTCTTACCGAAACGCAGCGCCGTGGCGGCGTTCAGGCGCGTGTTCTCCGACATGTCCCACGTGTAGTTCAGCATCACGATCGGCTCGTGGGTGTTGCGCACGCGCGAGTTGCGGAGCTTGCCGGCCTGATAACCCACGTTGGGATTGTAGTAGTTGTTGCCGAACAGGCGGTAGGCCTCGTCGGTCGACGCCTGCTGGGCTCCACGCTCCGAAGGCGACGCCATCAGCGTCAGGCCCAGGCGGTGGTTGTCGCCGAAGAGCTTCTCTGCCGAAGCGAAATAGGAATAGGAGTTGTAATAAACGCCGTCCACATAGCCGTTGCCGCCCTGGCGGGTACCCACCGAGAAGGCATACGACCAACCGTTGTCCAACTGTCCCGAACCGTAGGAGACCATCGCCCGGAAGCGGTACATCTGGTTGCCGTTCGACAAGCTGACCCGGAGCCCCTTGCGCATCTGCGAGGCACGGGCATTGACATTGGTCATGCCGCCGATGCCGCCGATGCCGAAATCCGACGCCTCGAGACCCGTGTAGTTCTCCTGGTTGCGCGTAGCGTCGTTCAGGCCGCTCCACAGCGACCAGGGCCCGTAACCGGTCAGGGCGTCGTTGAAACGGATGCCGTTCAGGTAGATGTCCGAATACTGCGAATCGTAGCCGCGGACGTTAAAACGCATCTCGCTGAAGCGGTACGACGCGATGTTGTTGAACAGGTCCTTCGACGACGAGAGCGACGAAGGCAACGCCTGCGTGTCCGACGATGAGGAGTCGTTGTCGAACTCGGCGAAGATCGCGTCGTCCAGCACACCGCCGGCGGGGCCCGTCGGAACGATGATGACCTGCCTGAGGTCCTTCACGTTCTGGTTGTCCACGCGGACCATCAGGTTGAGCGGTTCGAACTCGGGAGTTGCGAACGACAGCGTATAGTCACCCTTGGGGAGGTTCTCGATAACGAAATTACCGTCCTTGTCGGTCATGACCGTCAGTCCCAGGTTTTCGATCTTCACCTGTACGTTGCTCAGTGCCACGCGGCCGTTGCGCGAGACCACCTTACCGCGGATGCCTCCGTCCTGCGCATAGGACGTGAAGGTCACGGCGGCGAGCATCAGAATAAGTAGAACTTTAAGTTTCATACAACTATTTTAGAATGTTTATTTGGCAATGTAGATATAAACCGGGAAGTGGTCGCTGAAACCGCCCTGAAAGTCGTTGCCGACGAACGTGCGCAGCGGATAGCCCTTGTACTGACCCTCCTTCTGGATCATGTAGGGACGGCGGAAGATGCCTCCGTAGAACTTCGACTTGCCGACGGGCTGGATCTTCAGCTCGCCCGTGGAACCCGTCGCCAGATTCTCCGAAACGATGATGTTGTCGAACAGGTTCCACGCATCGCGGTAGGCCAGCGTGCCGTAACCGGCTTTCAGCAGGGCGATGAACGGGTTGAACATGTCGCCCGCCTTCACGTCTTTGATCTTGCCCTTGGCGCTCAGCCCCTCCACGACGCTGGCGTCCGTGGCGTCGTCGTTCAGGTCACCCATCACGACCACTTTCGTAGCCGGATTGGCCGCCGTCACCGAGTCGACGATGTGCTTCACCTGGCTGGCCGCAGCCAGACGCTTGGGGTCCGAAGCCTCCTTGCCGCCCAGACGCGAGGGCCAGTGGCTCACGAGGAAGAAGAACGGCTCGTTCTCGATCGTTCCCCACATCGTGACGAAATCACGCGTTTTGAAATTCGGCATTCCGGGCATTTTGAACGGAATAGCCGCGCTGCCCTCCAACTTGAAGACATCGGGACGATAATAAAATCCGACATCCACGCCGCGGGCATCGGGCGAATCGTAGTGCACGATGCGGTAATTGCCGTGCGTGAGCTTCGGCTGGGCGATCACATCCTCCATCACCGAGCGGTTCTCAATCTCCGAAACGCCGATCACGACAGGAAAATCCTTATCCTCGGCGGCGATGTCGAACAGCACCCGCTCGAGGTTCCCGAGCTTCTTGGTGTACTTGGCCGTGTTCCATTTCTTGGGTCCTTCGGGCGTAAACTCCTCGTCCAGCACACCCGGATCGTTGATGGTGTCGAACAGGTTCTCGAAGTTGTAGAAGACCACTTTATAGGGCTTCTGCGCAAAGCATGCCACCACGATCAGTGAGGCAAACAGTCCTGTCAAAAGGATTTTCTTCATAACATTGTGCAATTAAGGTCCTTATCAATAAATTCCCGACCAGTCGGAAGTTTTTCTCTGACTTTTGACCGCGTCGGCAACGGCGGGATCGAGGTTCTGGAAAAACTTGAAACCCGTCTGATCCTCAATATCTTTCACCGAACAGGCCGCTGCCGACAGCTTCATATCCTTTGCGGCAGCCGAGTTGGGGAAAATAAAGCCGATGGCTTTCAGTTCGTCAGCCCCGCACTCCCATATCTGCTTGTTCTGGTTACTCTTTTGCTGAAGCAATACTTTCCAGCATTTGTCGGGATACCCTACTTTCTTGCCGTCACGATCTGTGGACAGCGTGCCGTCGAAATGGGTTCCGGTCACAACGAAAAGCGTATCGTAACGTATCCGTGTCGATACCAAAGGGGCCCATTCCCTTATCTTAATCTCCAATTTCCCCCAACTGCCACCGTTGAAATCCCAGTTCTGGGGCATGATGTTGGTGGCATAGAAAGTCATCGCATTGGTTGCCGTCGTATTATAACGGTCAGCCGAAGGACACTGATGACCGCGCACGCCGCTCGGATTGCTGAAAGCACCCTTCACGATACTCGACTGTTCGCTGCTGGCAATGGCCGGCGACTGCGTATTGGGATCATAGGCCCAGTCATCGGTGCGTCCGACGTTCGGCTGCGTATAGCACCCATGCAGCGGATAGGCCACCCAATGCGCCACGCGCAGGTCCCGGTCGAAACAGACCGTAAAATTACGTCGGTATCCGCCTTCGTTGTATTTAGTAGAAATCAGTGTCGTATTGTAGGTCTTATAAATGTAGTTGGCATCCTCACGGTATTCGGGCAATTCGCCCCATGCCCGGTCGTACTCCGGGGTTGCGGAATCGGGCATCTGCCACAGCCGCAGGGTCACGGAATAACCGCCGGAATACGTGACGGTGATCTCCGCCGAGCGATACTCGTCGGTGCGGTTTTCCTGCAGGTAGAGAGGCAGCGCCTCGCCTACCGCCCCGCCCGCCGTTGTCGCAAGCTGTGACGTCGGATCGAACGAACACCACTCCTCATCCGCCGCCAGTACAATCTTCGCCTGGAAGCTCTGCCCCTTCGGGCCCTGAGTAAGGAGCCTGTCCGTTGTGGTTATACAATTCACGGTCTTTGCTTCGAGCTGGGCAAGGGAATTTACGCCCCCGTCGTCATCGTCGCCGCATCCCGTGAAAAGAACAAGCATCGCCGACAATAGGATGGACAGCAAGCCTGTTTGTTTTATAAATTTCCGCATGCAAAAATAGCTAAAAAAGGTCACGGTCCGCAGACCTGTTTAGAAACCAAACTCTTGACGGGGTATTATCCCCGCCAAGAGTGGGTTTCATAGAATTATTGAACTAAGTTCTAATATTCAATTTTTACATTCGTAAAATATCCGGCACCACCGACAACACGAATTTGGAACTGTGTGCCAGCATTACCAGCTTCAAAAAGAATCGGTTCCACTGAACCTTTAACAGTTGCCGAAGATACGGCATATGCCAATGCTTTAATTTCATCCACCGACTGTCCTGCATATTCAAAATCTTTCGGTAGAAGGACAAATACCCGGCCAGCAGCCGTACTTGCCTCAGGTGTAATAGTAACAGTAACGGCAGCCTTGGGCAACACCGGGGAAAGCAAATTTGATTTAGCAGCCGCCTTGGTCGGATCGGTATTCCATCCTAACTGAAGCCGCTCTGCATTACCCAATACAAAACCACTCCAAACACTACCATCAGCAGCATTAAAGGTTTTATCCAAATAAGCTGAACCTGTAATATTTGCAGCTTTAATATCCGCTAAAGTCAATTCAACGACATCTCCTCCTGTAGCTATTTTTTTAGCCTGCTTCAACTCTACCGAAGCCAGCGTCGCACCGGCAACCTTGGCAACGAGATTTGCTGTATAGGCAGCATCGCTCTCATTGTTACCGTTAGCCTTCACAACTACATTGGCGTCCGTTTTGCTGACAACCGTAAACTTATCGGCATTCGTTCCCTCGATAGCAAACGATATCTCTGCGGCAGTCGTATTGGCGAACGTGTAGGCAAGCGTCTGCTGCTGAGGATCAGTCGCAGCAAAGGTTTCAGGTTCGGTCGTAATCGTAACCGCAGGTACCGAAGTATTCTTCTTAATATCACGAAGCATGATATTCAGCTTCGAATTAGAGGTATCGTAACCCAACGCAAAACCGGTAGCCTCAACAACATCGCCGGAAGCCAGACCGTTGTAATAAGAATCGAGACCGTATGCGAATGCAACGGTTTTACCCGTAACGCCGGCAATCGTGATCGTATAGGTCTTATAGTTCGGATTCGAAGTATCGATATCAAGAACACCTACAACTTTGACATATTTGTAAACGGGATCCGAAATGTAAGCGTCGATGGCCGCCGCGTCGAAATCTGCCGGTGCAGGCAATTGGAGCGTCGATGCCGAACCAACAGTAACGTCAAAATTGGAGAACTGGTAAATACCGTAACGAAGAGCACTGGCCCCCTTCACTTCGGCCAACTTATCGACATCTGCAATATAAGGATTTGCAGTCTGAGTCTCCCAAGCATTATTGAAACCAAGCACATAATACACAGTTCCAGAAACCTCTTGCCCGAACATGACACCTTTCTGGTGAACTCCTACGATAGTCGCATTTTTAACAACGTAGTTACCTACACCGAGGTTGTTAATAGTCACTTCCTGGTATTCAGGCTCAGGTATCGGCTGGTCCAGACCGTTCAAGTCTGCCTTCGTACGAGGCGAAACCTGCTTGTCGCCGTTAAACTGACCGGCAATACCGATCAAGAACCCACTCTTATCCGGAATAAGTTCACTCTTAAATGCGGCACTATTGCCGGTACGGACTACAAAGGCCTGACCCGAGGTCGTGGTAAAGTTAGCATTGCCTTTGTTCGTAGAATTATTCCAGGCAGTTCCGGGAGTACCCGTCGCAGGTATACAATTCTCAATTTTAACCAGCATGGATTCATAACTCAAAAACTGATCCGGCGATACGACGACCGGCTCGGGAGCCGTACCGGTCGAAGTCTCTATTGCAACATCGTTGTTAATGGCCAGCTGAATCACACCTCCGTAAGTATTTACCTGCGCACCCGTCAACGGAATCGTAACGATTGTACCAGCAGAGAGTTTCAAGTCCTGGAATTTATTGCCATTAAGCGTAAGACCCGAATCTTCGGCAACCTTCGAATCCTGTACGGCAATGTTGAAGTCGTTACCAAAATTATGACCGTCGAATTCCGAAACTACAACTCCGGTAATCGTCATCGCTGCAATCTCGTCAGTAACATTTACTTTGGTCTGCCCGGGATTCATTGCTTTAAGCAAGGTGCGAATTTCTTTCACGTTCGTCACAACAGCCGTCGAGCCGTCACCGTTCTGTTTGATAATAACCGTGGCTGTCTTGGGAATAGGAATACCCTCGAAATTTCCGGTCGTAAGCAGTTTAGCAGTAACCTGCCGGCTGTCGGTGCTTGCGGCACCCTCCCACTTGTCTACCGTAAAAGTCAGCGTCGTCTTGCCCTTGCCGCCTGTCTCCTTGCTGGGATGGCACCAAGTGGCCGTCTCATCGTCAAAAGTCAACGCCCAGTTGCCGCTCGAAACAACCTCAATGGCGTCGGTAGTCCCTCCGTCGAGTTTCACGGCGACGGTTACCGACGCCTCACCGTTGACGGTGATCGACGGCATCCCACCATCGTCGTCCTTGTCATCGTCCGAGCACGCGCTGAAGGCCGTGACAGCCAACGCCGCGCAGAACAATGTTTTCCACAAATTTACTGCTTTCATAGAGTTTAGTATTAATTAAAAAAACAATTGTATGTAGCCAATATCAATTTCAATTCATTACATAATAGGAATATTATGTCTCAAAGATAAAATTTATTTCCGGACCCGCAAAGGTTTGTAACATTCTTTTAATAATCAGATCAGTCCATTTTTTAACGTTTCTTTCTTTTCGCAGTCTTCAATTCCCGGGGGCAAAAGACCCGGAACGTGCCTGTCGGCACACTCCGGGTCCAGTAGATTCAAACAGATCAGCGGATTCTGTCAGCCGCGCGCACCAGCAATTCATCGCGGAAAATGGCCCGGGCCGCCAGGTATGCGAACAGCAGGCAGACCAACGGCAATGCAATGGCGGGCCGGAAGCCCTGCGTATGAAACGCCAGGTCGGAAAAGACCCGCCAGCTCAGGAAGTAGTAAACGCCCTCCATAACCACGCCGCCCAGCAACAGCACGATCTCGACCACGCAAAGGCGGATTTGCAGCAGGCGGCGGCGGAACAGGAAAATCGTAACCAGCGGCAGCGCGCAGGCCAGTGCCAATACCACCCCCATATAGACCGCAGGCTGTACGGCCTCGCCTTCGGCGGTCTTCAGCGCGAAGGCATAAAGCCCGAACTCGCCGGCATCACCCGCGAACCACGCCAGGGGCACAAAGAGCGTAACGGCCATCAACGCCGTGACAATCAGCAGATAAAGCGTTTGGATTCGTTGTATCATCATTTATAAAGTTTTGTCGATCAGGTATTTGTTCCGCTCGGAGGAGCCTCTGTTGATAAGTTCTCCCAAAAACCCCGCCAAAAAGAGCTGGACGCCGAGAATAACGGCCAGAATCGCCAGATAAAACAGCGGTTGGTCCGTCACGGCGCGCAAAGGCAGGTCGTGGAACTGTTTCCATAGTTTTTCGGCGATGATCCACACCGTCGTTCCGCCGCCCACGAGAAACATCAGCGTTCCGAGACTGCCGAAGAAATACATCGGCGAACGTCCGAAATGCGACATGAACAGCACTGAAATCAGGTCGAGATACCCTTTCACCATGCGTTCCATCCCGAATTTCGAATGCCCGTACTTGCGGGCATGATGGTCGACGACCTTCTCGCCGATGCGGCGGAACCCGGCCTGCTTGGCCAGGATCGGAATGAAGCGGTGCATCTCGCCGTAGACCTCGATGGCCTTCACCACCTTACGGCGGTAAGCTTTCAGCCCGCAGTTGAAATCGTGGAGTTTGATGCCCGACACGGTCCGGGCCGTCCAGTTGAAGAATTTGCTGGGCCAGCGCTTGCCCACGGGATCATGACGCCGTTTCTTCCACCCCGACACCAGATCGTACCCCTCTTCGAGGATCATGCGCCTCAGTTCGGGAATTTCGTCGGGCGAATCCTGCAAGTCGGCGTCCATCGTGATGACCACCTCGCCTTCCGCCGCCGCGAATCCGCAGTAAAGTGCCGCAGACTTGCCGTAGTTGCGGGCGAAGCCGATGCCCCGGATGGCCGGATACTGCTTTTTAAGCTCCTCGACGACATTCCACGAGCCGTCCGACGACCCGTCGTCGATCAGGATCACCTCGTAGGAAAACCCGTTTTCACGCATCACCCGGTCGATCCACGCCGCCAGTTCGGGCAGGGATTCCGCCTCGTTATAGAGCGGCACTACGACCGATATATCCAGTTTATCCATGTTATGCGACTACTCGTTGACCTCCGTATCGAACGGTTTCGGGGCCCGTGCGATCACTCCCGCAATGATGAGGCCGAAGATGGCGCCGAAGAGCAGACTGCTCCACACACCGCCCCAGAGCGTCTTCAGGATCGACGGCGCCGGAGTATTCTGCAATTCGGTGATGGCCTGCGAGAGAATCCCCTCGACCGAGCTGGAAGCACTGCCCATCTGCGCGAAAAGGCCGGTCATCCACGCAACATAACGGTCGATATAAGCCGAATAGCCCACGATCAGATGCAGGTAGACCGCCTGCACGACACCCACGATGATGCCCGCAAACCCCGACACGGCCAGCAGAAACCCGTAGCCCTGCCCGAAGGTGAAACCCTCGTCGGCGGTATAAAGCTGCGAACGGCGGCGCGTATAGCGGTGCAGCAGGTAATAATGCAGCGCCGCGACGGCGAAAAATTCGAGAACCATCAGATAGATGAATCCCATGCCTTCTGTGAAAAACACGCTGTTTTCCAACATATTCGACACGGCGAGGATGACGCCGATGACGGCTCCGCATTTCGCGGCCTCGTTCCAGAAATTGTTTTTCTCCATGCTATCGTTTTTTTTAATCTATTCCAATTCGCCCTTGCCCTCGCGCAGTATTTCGGGCTCATCACCCGTGAGATCCACGACCGTCGTGGGCACGTTGTCGCCGATTCCCCCGTCGATGACCAACGCCACGTCGTTGCCGTAACGCTCGTGGATCAGCTCGGGATCGGTCGTATATTCCACAACCTCGTCGTCGTCTTTCACCGAGGCCGTAACCATCGGACAACCCAGCGCCCCGACCACTGCACGCGCCACAGCGTTGGCCGGAATGCGGACGCCGATCGTGCGGCGCCGTTCGAGGGCCTTGTCCGGAATGCGTGCCGAAGCCGCCAGCACAAAGGTAAACGGCCCGGGAAGATTCCGCTTCAGAATTTTGAACACGGCATTGTCAACCCGGCAGTATTCCGCGACCTGGGCGATGTTCTCGAAGACCACGGTGAATGCCGCCGAACCTTTGCCTTTGATACGGCGCAGCTTGTCGATGGCCTTCGCCGAACGCAGCGAACAGCCGAAAGCATAGACGCTGTCGGTGGGATAGATGATGATCTCATCCCGCTCCAAAAGGTCTACAACCCGGCGCAACTCCTTCTCCGAAGGATTCTGTTCGTAAATCTTGGCAAGCATAGGATGACAAAGATACGAATAAGCGAGCGCAATGTCAAATTTATTTGATCTTGCGCCGATTCAGCTCGGCACTATACGCCCGGGCGTTGGCATTGTGCTCGCTCAGGGTCCGCGCAAAGTTGTGATAGCCGTCGAACGTGGGCCGTGCACAGAAGAAAATGTAGTCGTGCTTCTCGAAATCGAGCACGGCGTCGATGGCGTTCTTTCCGGGCATGCAGATGGGCGAGGGAGGAAGCCCCTTATTTATATAAGTATTGTAGGGCGACGGATATTTCAGGTGTTTGTAGAGGATGCGCCGCAACGCGAAATCCTGCATGGCATATTTCACCGTAGGATCAGCCTGAAGGGGAATGCCTTTGCGCAGGCGGTTGACATATACGCCGGCGATGCGGGGCATCTCGTCGGTCTTGCGGGTCTCCTCGTAGACGATCGACGCCAGCGTCATCACCTCCATCCGGCTCAACCCGCTGCGCTTGCGTTTGGCATCGCGCTCCGAGGTCCAGAACCGGTCGTATTCGCGCTTCATGCGCTTCACGAACTCTTCGGGCGTCACCGTCCAGTAAAACTCATAGCTGTCGGGAATGAACATAGAAAAGAGCGTCACGCTGTCGAACCCGACCTCCGCGGCCAGCTCCTTCGAGGTCAACGCCTGCATGATCGCCGCGGAATCGGCGTCGATCTGCCGGGCGAGTTTCTGCGCCAGTTGTGCGGGAATACGCACGTTGTTGATCGTCACCCGCACGGGCGTCTGCATTCCCAGTTTGAGCATGCGCGCCACCTCGATAACACTCATGCCGGGCTTCAGCACATAGTGACCGGGTTTGAACGTCGCACCCAAATCTATCCGGCGGGCATAAGCCTCGAAAGCCCGCCGATGCCGGATATGGGGCATCAGCGAATCCACCGCCTGCCCGTATTCGGCGCGGCCGCTCACATATAGGTCGTACTCTTCGGCCACGGCATTTCCATAAAACTGCTGCCGCACGGCCACACCGGCCGCAATCACGACGACGAACACTCCCACAAGGCTCCAGAGCAAAGTTTTTTTAGACATTCCGCAATTATTTTTTGCAAAGATACAAAAAATTCCTACTTTTGTCCCCGGGTGAGTCTTATACGACCAGCTCCTACAGAATCCCCCAGGCGAGGAATCGAGCAAGGGTATGTGGTCGTAGCGGTGCGATGTAAGTAGCTCACCCTTTTTCTATAACGGTGCTTTGACCCGATGGGTCGAGGCACCGTTTCTTTTGCGAATGCTTCCCGAACCGTTCATGCCTGTTTTGGAAAAATAATTGTATCTTAACCTCGCATAAAACCGAAAAACGATGGAAAACAGAATCACGACCCTTTTCGGCATCCGCTACCCCGTCATTGCGGGCGGAATGGTGTGGTGTAGCGGCTGGCGGCTGGCCGCCGCCGTCAGCGAGGCCGGCGGACTGGGGTTGATCGGCTCCGGATCGATGACACCCGAACTGCTGCGCGAACACATCCGCAAATGCCGGGCAGCCACATCCCGGCCATTCGGGGTCAACGTACCGCTGGCCTACCGCTATACGCCCCAGCTGATGGACGTCATCGTGGAAGAACGTGTGCCGGCGGTCTTCACCTCGGCGGGCAACCCCGCAACATGGACCGGACGCCTGCACGACGCGGGCTGCCGTGTGGCACATGTGGTGTCGAGTTCGAAATTCGCACTCAAAAGCCGCGACGCGGGTGTGGATGCCGTGGTGGCCGAAGGTTTCGAAGCCGGGGGCCACAACGGCCGTGAGGAGACGACGACGATGGCGCTCGTCCCGCAGATACGGCAGGCCGTCGACCTGCCGCTCATCGCCGCGGGAGGTATTGCCACGGGAGCCGGGATGCTGGCCGCGTTCGCCCTGGGCGCCGAAGGGTGCCAACTGGGAACGCGCTTCGCACTGTCGCAGGAGAGTTCGGCCTGCGAGGCGTTCAAACAACGGTGTGTGGAAGTACAGGAGGGCGACACGATCCTGACGCTCAAAAAGGTCATCCCAACACGCCTCATCCGCAACGGTTTCTGCCGCACGGTCGAGGAGGCCGAAGACCGCGGCGCCGGGGCTGAGGAGCTGCTCGAACTGATAGGCCGCGGACGGCCCAAACGGGGAATCTTCGAGGGAGACCTCGACGACGGGGAACTGGAGATCGGCCAGATCGCCGCGCTTATTGACGACCTGCCGTCGGCCGGCGACATCCTTCGCCGCCTCGTCTCCGAATACGAAGCAGCCCGCGCCGCTCTCCGTCCGCTCTGAGCCTGCCGGAACAGGCGCTACCCCAGCCGGTTGCGGACAAATACCCGCTGCTGCTCGGTCTTCATGTCCACCGCGTCGGAAAGCGCCCGGATCAGGAGCGAGAGTTTCTTATATCCGTAGTTGCGGGGGTCGAAATCGGGCATTTTCTTCGACAGCACGCTTCCCACGTCGCCCAAAGAGGCCCAACCGCTGTCGTCGGCCGCATCGTCGATCGTGTTCTCCAGCAACGTGCGGAATTCGTCGTCGAACGGCCGGATAATCGTCGAAGCATGTCCCCCGTCCTGCGCCTGCTTCTTCTCCCCGGCGGGTTCGGCAACGGGTTCGGCCTGCACCTCGGCTCCGGCGGGCTTCTTCGTCTCTGCCTTCTTCTTCGCAGGGGCCGCCTTCTCAGGCGGAGGCGTCTGCCCGAGGATCTCGACGTAGATGAATTTGTCACACGATTTGATGAACGGTTTCGGCGTCTTCTTCTCGCCGAAACCCAGCACCTCCTTGCCCGATTCGCGGATGCGGCTGGCGAGGCGCGTGTAGTCGCTGTCGCTCGACACGATGCAGAACCCGTTCACGCCCTCCTTATGCAGAATGTCCATGGCGTCGATAATCAGCGCCGAATCCGTCGCATTCTTGCCCGTGGTATAGGCATACTGCTGAATGGGCGTGATGGAGTTCTCGAGCAGCACCTCTTTCCAGGCGGCGAATTTCGGGTTGGTGAAATCTCCGTAAATGCGCTTTATCGTCGGCGTGCCGTAGTTGGCGATCTCGTCCAGGATATCCTTTATCTTGCGGTGAGAGATGTTGTCGGCATCGATCAGCACCGCGAATTTTTTATCGTTCAGTTCCATAAGGATTCAATTAATGGTGTAAGATACGAAAAAATTTCCTATATTTGTAGACGGCCAAAATCAAAAACACAAAAGCAATGATACGACTCAATGTATTTATCCGCACGACGGATAGCAACCGCGAGGAGCTGGTGCGCACGGCCAAAGAGCTGGTAGCCGCCTCGCTCAAAGACGAAGGATGCGTAGCCTACGACCTGTTCGAAAGCTCCACGCGCAGCGACGTTCTGATGATCTGCGAGACCTGGAGCAACGCCAAGGCCCTTGCGGCCCACGAGCAGGCATCGCATTTCACGACCCTCGTGCCGCGCATGCAGCAGTTGGGCGAACTGAAGCTCGAGAAATTCGTCTTCTGATCCGCACCCTCCGGACACAAAAAACCCTCCGCAACCGATGTTGCGGAGGGTTTTTCGTTTACTCCTCGATCGCCTCGAACTCCGACTTGTAAAGTCCGCAGATCGGGCATGTCCAGTCGTCGGGAATCTCGTCGAACGGCGTTCCGGGGGCAATGCCGGTCTCGGGGTCGCCCTTGGCGGGATCATAGACATAGTCGCAGGCCGTACACTTGTATCGCTTCGGGATGCAGCGGTCGGCGACCTTCTGCCAGTCGATCAGTTCCCAGAAAGCAGCCATGAACTCGGCCCGGCGGTTACGGTAGTCGATATAATAGGCGTGCTCCCAGACGTCGGCCGTCATCACCGGACGCAGTCCGTCGGTCATCGGGTTGCCGGCGTTCGACTTGGCGACGATCGACAGCTTGCCTGCCTTGTCCATCACCAGCCACGCCCATCCCGAACCGAAAAGGCCCACGGCGGCTTTGGTGAACTGCTCTTTGAAAGCCTCCACCGAGCCGAACGCCTCGGAGAGCTTCGCGGCCAGCTTCGCAGGCACGGGCTTCTGCGCGGGGGTCAGCATTTGGAAGAAGAAAGTATGGTTCCAGGTCTGGGCGGCGTTGTTGAATATGCCGCCGTCGGCCTTGCGGACGATCTCGGCGAGCGGCATCTCCTCATAGGGCGTGCCGGGGATCAGTTTGTTCAGGTTATCCACATAGGTTTGCAGGTGCTTGCCGTAATGGTAATCGAGCGTTTCCTTGCTCATCTTCGGAGCAAGCGCTTCCAATGCGTAGGGAAGCTCGGGCATCGTGTGTTTCATAGTCGTGTGTGTTAATGAATTAAACTTGTCCGAAGTTAGCAAAAATTTCCGTCTGGTCATCACATCGAGCCGAAAATGATCATCATTAAAACGAATTTCCACCTTTCCGGACAACAGCACGGGCGGGAACCTTCCGAAAAGTTCCCGCCCGGCAGAAAAAGCGACGCCCCTAAAAATTGGCTTTGATACCGACCGTGAAGTTGGCCCCCAGCTCGGGATACCACGGATACTCGTAGAGGTCGCGGTTGATGAGGTTGCGCCCCTCGGCGAAGAGCGTCACACGGCCCGAAACCTTCCAGTCGAAATTCACCCGCAGGTCGACGGCAAAAGGAGCCTTAAAGGGATTCTGCACCACGGGCAGCATCGTGAACAAGCCGTGACTGTCTGCCGGATCATACGCATAGGCCGACCAGCGGCGGACGCCCTGCATCAGCGCCTTCACCCCGAACGAGATCTTGCGGCCCTCGTAGGCGACACCGACGTCTCCGGCAATCGACGGCAGGCCGTTTTTCAGGTCCGTCTCGTCGTTGTAGAGGCAGCCGTGCACACCCAGGTCGAATTTCAGCACGCTCACAGGCCGGTATTCGATCTCGCCGTTGAACGACGTCACGGTCTGGCGCGCCGTCACGGGGACAAAGGCGCCGAAGAACCCGATGCTTTCGGGATCGTCGTTCCAGCGGGCCGTCCAGAAGAGCCGGTTGTCGCGGATCGAAACGCCGGCATAGAGGCGGTAGTTGAAACGGCTGCGCCACAGGCTGCCGCCCACCCCGAGGCGGAAATCGTAATCGACCGAGCTCTTGCCGAGCCACGTCGAAGCCGCCACATAGGGATTTTGGAGCGTCAGCGACCGGAAATCATTGGGCTTCACGGCGCCGTCGGCTTCGAAGAAAGGCCGCAGTCCCGGCGTCCCGAGGTTGAAATCGAGCCGGGCATAGGGAATGACGTAGTTCCCGGCATCCGCCCCCTCGATCTTATCGTGGTAATAGTCGGCCCCGACATCGAGGCGCACCACCCCACCCTGGAAACCGTAACGCAGAGCGGCATGGATCAACTGCTGGGTGTTTTCCGAAATGGATTTCTGCCCGGCCAGCCGTTCATAGCCCGCTTCGAGCGAGAAACTGCTGCGGCCGAATCCGCGGGCGATCTTCGCCCGGGCCCCGAGCGACATCTGGCGGGCCTTCTCATTGTAACCGGACCAGTCGGAATGATCGAAAAACATGCCGCCGTTCAGCGCGATCTCGAAGTTCGTGCGGCTGAGGTCCTGAAAATCGTCCCCGAAGCGCACGGCGACACGCGCATCGCCGTAGTCGTTCATGTCGCCTGCCCCGAACTCCCGTTCGAACCCGGCAGGGGCATAAACCCCGTAACGGTGGTACATCCGGTTATCGTAGGAAAGATCCCCCTCGAGGATATGCTTCCCGAAATATTTGCCCGCGGCAGCCCCGATACGGTTGAACATCCGCGTCGACGGGTTCTTCACGCCGAAATCGTTCCGGATCTTGGCATACTGCCCCTCGTGGTTGACATATCCGATGACATACCCCGTCGAAGGATTCTGCGACGACGCGTAGAAATCCAGCACCGAATTGAGCGGATACCCCGCGCCTGCCTTCACGTAGAACGGCAGCGGGCGGTTGAACTCCCAGTAGGTCACCGTCGCCGGACGGATCGGACGCGTCGAGAGCGTCGTGCGCAGCGACAGCGGCGTGATGGTATAATCAATCTCGGGACGCAAGCGCGTCGTGTCGGTCATATCGGGCCGGACAGCCAGTTTCGAGGCGCTCTCCACCTTCGGGACATACGCCTTGGTCACCTCGACCTGTTTCTCGACCTGCGCCGCAGCCAGCTGCGGCAGAACTGCCGCGAGGGCGGCTATCATCAGAATCCTCTTCATCGTCAATTCAATTTTGCGATTCGTGCCTTCGCCTCCTCCACAATGCCGTCGTCGGCAGGCGAATAACCGTCGGCGACACTCTGCCACGTCGCCCGGGCCTGGAACGTGTCTCCCTTGCGGACATAAACGTCACCCAGCAGGAGGAAAGCCCGCGCCAGCCAGTAGGCCTGCGGTTCCCGCTCCGAGAAAGCGAACACGGCGGCTTCGGTCTTGTCCATGTCGCCGCTTTCGAACGTCGATTCGATCACGTAATAGGCGGCTTCGGCCCCCTCCTTCGTGCGCACCTCCTTCGAAAGCTCCTTGTAGAGTTTCACCGCCTCGGCGCTGCGGCCCTCGGCCCGCAGCTGCCCGGCCCAGGCGTATTTGGCCTCACGCAGCGCCGTGGCTCCCGCATCGTCACGGCCGCACACGTCGGCGGCCATTTCGGCGATCTTCGCCCCGTCGCCCCCGGCAACGGTGGCGCGCACATAACCCGTCATGGCATCCTCGCGGCCCGTCTTGGTCGGCGCCACGTCGTAAAGCCGCCGGTAGGCCGAAGCGGCCTCGTCCCAGCGCTTGTCCGCGAAGGTCATCTCCGAGAGTTTTTCCAACACGGCCACGGTATATTGGTTCGTTCCCTGCCCGGCCAGTTCGGTCAGCGTCACGATGGCGTTCTCGCGGTCACCCGCAAGCAGATAGCAATCACTCAGGTAGTAGAGCGCATCGGTCAGGTAATAGCCTTTCGGATAGCTCGCCACATAGCTGCGCAGCGACTTGGCGGCGGCATCCCGCTGCCCGCCGAGGTAGAGCTTCTGCGCAGCGGCGAACGACAGCGAGTCGCGCGACAGGGCTGTCAGGTCGCTCTCCACACCCGCCTTGGCGGCATAGTCGAAATAGGCGTCCACATCACCCTCCGAAACATAAATCTCGCGGATCGACTGCATCGCGCCCTTGGCCTCGGCCGACTGGGGCGACGCCCCGACCACGCGGTCATAATAGGCCAGCGACTTCTGCTTGTCGCCGAGATTCAGGTAAGCCAGTCCCAGATCGGAATAGGCCTGCGTACAGCGCGGCGACGCGGGATAAGCCGCAACGAACTTCTCGAGCTGCGCGGCGCCCTCGGCATATTTCTCCTGCGCGATATAACTGCGCCCCAACTCGTAGGAAGCCTCGTCGGCATAATCCCCGCCCGCAGCGGCGATCTGCCGCAAGGCCTGCTGTTTCCGGTCCGTATGGCCCAGAATGCCGAGCGTAACGGCCCGTTTGTACTGAGCATATTGCTTTTCGGGCGTTCCCAGCGCGATGGCCTTGTCGTACTCCCCCACGGCCGCCTCGAACCGCCGGTCGGAATAGGCCGCGTCGCCCAATCGGTTCAGCGCGTCGGCGCGGTAGCTGTCGCGCGGCGACCATGCGGCGAGGAACTTGCCGAAAGCCTCCTGCGCCTGCCGGAGATCGTTGCGGTCGAAAGCGCAGTAACCGAGGTTGTACCACGCCAGCGCATACTCCCGCTCGGTGCGGGGCGCACGCTTCAGGTAGGCGTTGTATTTGGCTGCGGCAACGGCGTAATCACCCTGTGCAAAGGCGATCTCACCCTGCCAGAAAGAGGTCAGGGCCGAATATTTCGGGCTGACGTTCACCGCCGCGGACTCCGCCAGGTAACTTTGCGCCGCTTTCAGGTCGCCGGACGCGTAAGCCTCCAACCCGCGGAAATAGGCTATTTTCTGCAACGCCGCGCGGATGTCGGCATCGCCCGAAGGCATCGCCTTAATGGCGCGGTAGGCGGCATCGTAGTCGCGGGAGTTGTAGTAGGCGGCGATCAGCAGCGTCCGGGCCTCCCCGACGCGCGGCGACGAGGGATAACGCCCGACATAGCGCGTCAGCACGTTGATCGCCCCGTTGAAGGCTCCGCCGCCCAGTTCATATTGCAGCTTGGCATAGTTGAAGAGCGCATCTTCGGCGATCGCGGCATCCAGCGACTCGTCCGAAGCCATCGCAAAGGCCTGCATCGCCGACTCCTTGTCCCCGGCGCGCAGGTAGCAGTCGGCCAGGTGGTAGGAGGCGTTCTGCGTCAGGGCGTCTTCGGCGCCGCACGCCTTGCGCAGCCACTCCGCGGCCTCGGGATAGCGGGCCGTACGGTAAAGCGAAAAGCCCTCGAGATAAGCGGCGTCGCGGTCCATTTCGCCCCCGGCGTTCCGGAAAGCCGCCAAATGCTCCAGCGTCTTGTTGAAATCATCCAGCCGGAACCACGATTCGGCCATCACGCGCTCCAATTCGGCGCGGCGCTCGGGAACAGCCCGGCGGGCCAGCGCCTCGCCGTTTTCAACCACATAACGGTAGTTGCCCTCGCGGAACTCGATCTGCAGAAGGTAGTACGGCACCACATCGCGGTAGGCGTCGCTGCGTGCGAGCGTTTCGAAACCCTGCTTCGCGCGGCCGTAACGCCCCTCGGCGTAATCAATATAGGCTTTGTAGTAACGGGCATGGTCCACATATTCGCTGCGACTGCCGATACGGTCGAAATAGTCGTAGGCTTTGGCGTAATTGCCGTCCCCGAATTCGACATATCCCATGCGGATGTCGTACTGCTCGCGGCGCGGTGCGCTCAGGGCCTTGTAATCGGTCTTTTCGAAGGCCTCGCGGGCCTTCTTCATATTCCCGTCCGAGCAATAGAACGACCCGAGGGCGAAACGCACGTCGTTGGCATAGACCGATTCGGGATAACGCTCCCCGAAATCGCGCAGGGCTCCTTCGGCGTCGGCGCTGCCCAGCTCCACGGCGCAGGCGGCCAGGTAAAACTCCACCTCCTGGACCAGCAGGCGGTCCGAAGGGGGCAGGACGGCCTTCGCACGCAGGAATTCATGCCGGGCGTCGCTCCAGCGGCCGTAGTCGAACAAATCGCGGGCACGCTCCATGAGCGTCTCTATTTCGGGCTTCGCGGCCTGCGCACCGAAGGTGCACGTCGCCAAGGCAAGGATCAGCAACAATATCCGGAATTTTCGCATACACATATTTTCACTAAATACGGGCAAATATACGAATTTTTGCCCATCCGCACACTACCAAAGGAACGGAATTTGCCCCCGGGTTATTGTTGAACAAAAAAACCGAAATCCATGATTGAAAAAGTCACTTTACAGATGTCCGAAAACGGGAAATTCCGGACCGAAAACGGCACCGGCTGCGAATCGCTGAACCCCAAAGCCCTGCTGCTCTACGCCGCCGCGCAATGCTCCGCGCAGACGGCGCTGATGATTATGCAGAAAGAGCGTATCACGCCCAAGCGCTTCGAAATCAGCTACTCGGGAGAGTTATCTGCCGAAGAGGTCAAATCGGAGAGCGTATACAGCTCGTTCCATGTCGTTTACAACGTCGAGTGCGGGTCCGAGGACAACCAGGCGAAAGCAAGCCGCGCCATCGACCTCACGCACGAAAAGTACTGCGGCATGGTGCGGATGCTGCGCATGATCGCCCCCGTTTCGCACGAGATCGCGGTGGTGAGTACCGAACCCGCGAAAGCGTAAAACACCCGGCGGTAATGAAAAACGGCGGAGAATATTCTCCGCCGTTTTTTACTGCGCCGTGATGCGCTGATAGTCCGAAACCGCCACGGCATAATTGTAGTGCGCCCGGATGGCGTTGGAGTAGAGCTGAATCCAGCTCAGCTGGGCCTGCAGGACATCGAGGATCGTCGCAAGGCCCTCGCCATAGGAATAAGTGCTGATCGAGAGGTTCTCACCGGCAATGCGGAGGCTCTCCTCCGAGGCATCGACCTGCGCCCGGCTCTGCACCAGCGCCGTCCAGCCGTTCATCTCCTCGCGCACGATGTCGTCGTGACGCAGCGCGGCGGTCCACTCCTGCTGTTGCTGCACGGCGCGGGCGGCCCCGACGGCGCGGCGGCGTTCGCCCCAGTGGAAGATCGGCACCGAGAGTTTCACGAAAACCGATCCGTCGACCGTCGTCGCACCGGTCCGGTTGGGCACGAAAGGCTGCCACGAGCCCCCTACCCCGACGCTCAGCTGCGGATTGAAGGGCGCCCGGGCCAAGCGGATGCCCCAATCGGCCTGCTCTGCGCGCAGCCGTGCGGCGGTATAGTCGGGACGGCGCGCCAGGGCCTCGGCCGTAACGACCCGCACGGGCATCGGAAGCGAGTCGCGGATGCCCTGTCCCAACTGCACGTCGAGCGTGGCATCGGTCCCCCGCAGGATGTTGAAGTTGTGCAGGGCCACCTCGTAACTCTGTTCTGCGCTCACGAGCGAATATTCGGCCTCGCTGAGCCGGGTCTCGATCATAAGCACGTCGCCCTTGGCGATGTACCCCTCGGCGAAACGGCGGTCCACGACCTCTTTCAGCGAACGGATGATCGAAACGTACTGGCGCATCGAAGCGGCGTAGAGCTCCACGGCCGAGAGGTTCCAGTAGGCGTAGTCGGCGGCATAGCGCACGTCGAGGCGCGAAAACTCCTCGTCGCACAGGGCGATGTCGTAGCCCAGTTCGGCCTGCTTGGCCGAGGCCCGCACCGCACCGCCTCCGTAGACGGTCTGGACCACCTGCGGCAGCACGCCGAAGGTCCACGGCTCGATGCCTTCGTAACGGTGGAAAGTCTTGGTGAAACTGCCGTCCATCGCCAGCCGCGGAAGATAGCCCGTGCGGGCCTGCCCCATCGTCTCAGCCGCAGCATCGCTCTGCGAGGCGGCGATCTTCAACTGCCAGCTGTAATCGGCGACCGCCGCCCGGTAGCCGGCGAGCGAAGTCTGTCCGAACGCCGGCAGGGAGAGCCACAAAAGGATTATCGAAACTGCGTTTTTCATGGTTTGCGAATGTTATAGAACAAGGCGTAGACCACCGGAAGCACGCAGACCGTCAGCAGCGTAGCCACGAGCAGTCCGCCCATGATCGTGGCGGCCATGGCCCCGAACATCGAGTCGAAAAGCAGCGGCAGCATGCCGAGGATCGTGGTCCCCGAAGCCATCGCCACGGGAACGATGCGGCTGCGCGTGGCCGATGTCAACGCCTCGTAGGGGTCCCTGCCCGCTGCCCGGAGCACGCCGATCTGCTCGACGAGCACCACGGCGTTTTTGATGTTCATGCCCACCAGCCCCAGCAGTCCCAGCAACGAGAAGAAGTTGAACACCTTGCCCGTGACGGCCAGTCCGAGCACCACGCCGATGAAGATGAGCGGTATCATCAGCAGGATGACGACCGGTTCACGGTAGTTGCGGAACAGCAGCAGCAGGACGATGAGGATCAGCACCAGCGTCAGCGGCATGTATTCGGCCAGCGCCTCGTTGGACTCCTGCTGGCTCTCCTGCTCGCCGAAGACCTTCATCGAATAGCCCTCGGGAAGCACCACGGCGCGGTCCATCGAATCCTTCAGCGCGGCGAACAACTGCATGGTGTTGACCCCGCGGGCGGGATCGCACTGCGCCTTCATCACCCGCTGGCGGTTGAACCGTTTGATGACGCCCGGACGGAAGTCGAAACGGAAGCCGTCGGTGGCCTGCTCGATCGAGAAGACCCTGCCCGAAGGATTGAAGATCGGGAGCGCCTGCAGGTTGGTGAGGTTGTAGGTCCCGATATTCTCGTCTTTGAGCAGGATCGGCATGAACTGGTCGCCCTCGCGGTATTCGCCCAGCGCATATCCCTGCGTGGCGATGGTGATGCCCCGGGCCATCTGGCTGCGGGTGATGCCGATGCGCTGGCCCTTCATCTGCGAATAGACCGGCTGCCACATCGGCACACGGTTGCCCCAGCCGTTGCGGATGTTCACGGCTCCCGGCGTGCGCCACATCACCTCTTCGGCAGCAGCCGTCAGGCGGCGCAGCGTGTCGGCGTTCTCGCCGATGAAGCCGAACTCGATGGCCGCATCGGGCACGGGCGAGAGTTTGAAAAGCGACGAGCGCAGCCACACGTCGGGGAAATTCGCCGTGACCCAGGCGTTGAACCGCGCCTCGACAGGCGCGGTCTGCCGACGGTCGTGGAGTTCGACGAGGATGTTGCCGAAATTGGGACGCATCGATACGCTGCTGCTGGCCAGGTAGTAACGCGGCGGCGTGGAGCCCAACGTCATCGAAACGGTCTTCACCTCGGGCTGTTCGCGGAGCCACTCCTCCATCGTGAGCAGATTGCGCTCCGTATCGCGGATGTTGTACCCTTCGGGCAGGAGCACGTCGGCACGGAAATAGGGTTTGTCGAGCGACGGGAAGAAATTCTGGGGCATCAGTCCCATGACCGCGAGCGAAAGGACGAACAGCCCGACGACGACGGCTACGACCGCCCACCGCCGGCGCAGCAGGGCGCCCAGAAAGCGGTCGAAAGCATGGTAAAATTTCGTGTCGTAGGGATCACGGTCGACGGGTTTCACCCGCAGCATGAAGTTCCCGAACAGGGGCGTCTGCGTCAGGGCCAGCACCCAGCTCAGCAGCAGCGAGAGGGCCAGCACGACGAACAGCGGTTTCACGATCTCGGCCACCGACGAAGGGGCCAGATACAGCGGCAGGAACGAGAATATGGCGATCAGCGTGGCGCCCAGCAGGCTCCACCGCGGGGCGTTGGCTCCGTCGACGACGGCCGTGCGGCGTGCCACGCCCCGCAGCATGGCCTGTTGCGCATTGTCGGTGACGACGATGGCGTTGTCGACGAGCATGCCCATTGCGATGATGAATCCCGCCAGCGAAGTGCGGTTCAGCCCTTCGCCCAGGAATTGCATCAGCAGCAGCGTGCCGCCGATCGAGAACAACAGCGAACTGCCGATCAGCACCCCGGCGCGGAAGCCCATGACGAGCATGATGATCAGGATGACGATGGCGACCGATTCGGCCAGATTGAGGATGAACGTGGAGTTGGCCTCGCGGGCGATGCGGTTTTCGGGATAGAGCACCGTCAGCTCCATGCCCACGGGCATCTGGCGCGTGAGCGAGGCCAGCACGCCGTCGATCTTCGCTCCGGCCTTCACCACGTCGACGCCCGCTTCGGTCGAAATGCCGATGCCCACGGCGCGGCGGCCGTCGACGCGCATCATCGTCTGCGGCGGTTCGGCATAGCCCCGTTCGACACGGGCGATGTCGCCCAGCCGGTACTGCTTGCCCGAGGAGGCGATCAGCAGTTGGTCCGAAAGGTCGTCGAGGGTCTTGTAAGTTCCGTCCTCGAGTATCTGTATGCGGAGTTTCCCGGCCTGTTTCTCCCCGCTGTTGACGATGGAGTTCTGCTGGCCGATGGTCGAAACGATGGTTTCAGGACGGATGGAGAAGTTGGCCAGGGCCGCGAGGCTGACATAGACGTTGACCACGGGCGTCTGCTCGCCGTAAAGAGTCACCTTCTGCACGCCGTCGACCGTCACGAGGGCCGTTTTCAATCGCTGGGCCCAGTCGCGCAGCTCCGACCACGAGAATCCCCCGTCGACGGAGAGACCGTAATAGATGCCGTAAACATCGCCGAAATCGTCGGCAACGGTGATCTGCGACGCCCCGGCGGGCAGTTTGGGCTGGACGTTGAGCACCTTGCGGCGCAGTTCGTCCCACATCTGCGGAATTTCCGCAGCAGGCGTGGCGGGGTCCAGTTCGACCTGGATCTTCGAGACCCCGTAATAGGATTCGGAGGTGATCTTGTGCACGAGGCGCATCGACTGCACCTCGCGTTCGATCGGCTCGGTGACGAGCTGCTCGACCTCCCGGGGCGTGGCTCCCGGATAGGAGCAGACGAGCGACGCCGATTTGATGACGAAGACCGAGTCCTCTTTCTTGCCCAGCGTCGAGAAACCCAGCGCCCCGCCGGCCAGCAGGACGAAGAGGAAGAAATAGATTACCTTGGCGCTTCGCAGGGAATATTCGGGCAGGTTCATCGCAGCATCATTTTAAAATCCGGACCTGTTCCCCCTCGCGCAATTGGTAGACCCCCGCGGTAACGACCTTCTCGCCCGGCGCGACGCCGCTGTCGATGACCACGCGGTCGCGTCCGAACAGCTCCCCGGGCTTCACCTCGCGGCGCGTGACGCGGTCGCCCGCACCGACTATCCAGACATAGGTGCCGCCCTCGGCCGGGGCATAGATGGCCGACACGGGCAGCGACACGGCATCGGGGACCGGGTCGGTGCTCTGCATGGTGATCGTACACGACATGCCGGGCGAAATGCGGTAACGCGCCGGGTCGGGATTTTCGAGGGTCAGCGACACGGGGAATCCCGAAGCGTCGGACGAGGTTTCGACATACTCCTTCAGGCGGGCCGGGATCGCCGCGCCCCGGTAATTGTCGAACTCAACGGTGAAGTGCGTCGAACTGTCCCGCAGCAGCGACAGCCCGGTTTCGGGCAGCGTGAACTGGACGGTGGTGGTGACGGGGTTGACCAGCCGGAGGATCGACTGCCCGGCCTGCACCCGTTCGAAATTGTCGACATACTTGCGCTCGACGACCCCGGCGAACGGAGCCCTCAGACGCGTGTCTTTCAGCAGGTCGAGGGTGTTTTCATAGGTGGAGCGGGCCTGCGCATAGCGTGTCGAGGCGGCCTCGGCCTCCTGCCGCGACACGGCTTCGTGTTCCAGAAGGCGCTGCATGCGCTGCTGCTGCGAACGGGCCTCTTCGAAGGCCGAACGGGTCGCCGACACCTGCAGTTCGATGTCCCGGGGGTCGAGCTCGGCGAGCAAAGTTCCCTTCTTCACGCTCTGTCCCTGCGCAACGGGGACATCGAGGACCTGCCCCGCGACTTTGAAAGCGAGATTTACGGCGTCGTCGGGTGTAGCCATGCCGGCAAAATCCTTGTCGATGAGGCCGGCACCCGCGGCCGTCGTGACCTTCACGGGACGTACCGCCTCGGGAGCCGGGGTTCTGCGGCCGCACGCCCCGGCAAGCAGGGTTATCAGCAAAATAGGGATTGTTCGCATACGAAAAAAGTTGATACTCTTCTTTTTCTACGCTCGGCATAGTCCGAAACCGAGTTTCGGCTCTGCCCTCGCTAAACGAAAAAGTTGACACAGATTTCTCTGTGTCAACTTTTATACCACATCCCGCCGAACGCCCCTACGGACGAATATCACGACAGTTCTTTTTAGCCGTGATGGTTCCGTCGTCCAGCACCACAAGACCGTTATAGGCCCGGAGCATGGTTTTCATCGTCGAGGCGTCGATGTTGTAACAGCGCACCTCCCCCGAGCCGAAATCGTGCCACGTCACGCCGTACAGCGGATCGGGCGTCAGGCAGACCACATGCGCCCCTTCCTCCCGGGCGCGCTCCACCAGAGAGGCCATACGCCGGGCGCAGGGACGCGACAGGCGGTCGAACTCCGTGACGCAGAGCATGTAAACCCGTCCGGGCATGGTCAGCACCTCCTCCGTGGCGTCGCCCTCGGCGTCGCGCAGGGCGAATTCGCTCACCAGCGGCCGCACCGACGGCAGTTCGCTCGTGGTGCGGGTATCGACCCACTCCCACTTTTCGGCATCCTGCCACTCGGTATCGTCCAGCGAGAACTCACGCTCGCGCCCCGTCTCCCGGTCGCGGTAGACCAGCACGGTCTCCGATTCACCGGACTCGACGGCAGGCTCCTGCATCGCCTCGTGGATGTTGACCCCGACCTTATAGGGCAGGAAGTCGATCAGCGGCAGGTGGATATAGCAGTAGTAGCCCAGGTACATCGAGAGGAAGAAGAACGTGCAGGTGAGCACGATCTCCAGGGGTTTGAAGGCGAAGATCTTGTCGGGACGGTAGCGCCACCACACCACGAAGGCCATCGGCAGCAGGGCGACGTTCTTGGCGAAGGTCTCCCAGGGGGTTAATTTCAGGGCCTCGCCGAAGCATCCGCAGTCCTCGACGGGAATCAACGTGGCGCTGAGCAGCGTCAGCAGGGTGAAGAAGATCATCGAAACCAGCGCGAAGATCGAGATCAGGCGGATGCGGACTTTGAACAGCAGCATGCACCCCATCATCAGCTCGGCGCCGCACAGCCAGATCGAGAAGGTCATCGCCGCAGGCTGCAGGTACTCCACGCCGTAGATCGAGAGGTACTCATTGACCTTCAGCGCCGTGCCCCACGGGTCGATCACCTTCGAGAAGCCCGAAAGGATGAACGTGCAGGCAAGGATCAGCCGGCAGACGTTTGCCAGAATCTTGAAAGCCCGGGTACTCCTCATCGTGCGTCGAGTATCGGGGCCAGCACGGCCCGTATCTTATCGAAAATCCGCTCGGGACTCTCCATCGCCCCGTTCGCATCGCAGCAATCGACCACGCGCAGCGAAGCATCCTTCGCCGCGGCTACCAGATAAACCTCGCGGACACGCCGCTGCAGGTCGAGGGCTCCCTCGTGAATGTCCTGACCGCCTTGCAGATAGGTGCGGTCGTCGCCCTCACGCGCCTCGGTGAGCTTGCTCTCGGTGAAAGTGAAAGGCACGTCGAGGAACAGCGACATGTCGGGACGCGGCAGGTCGTTATAACCGAATTCGAGGTCGAGAATCCACTGTGCGAGGCGGTCGCGCGACTCCCCGGCGGGAAGTTTCGCGCACTGGAAGCCTACATTCGAGTAGACATAACGGTCGAGGATCACGGCTTTGCCCGCGGCAATCCACTCCCGGATCTGCGGACCCGCCGCGGCACGGTCGCCGGCAAAAAGCAGGGCCACGAGGTAGGGATCGACCTCGTTCACGCCGCCGAACTCCCCCCGGAGGAAACGGGCGATCAGCTCGCCGTAGACCGGAGCGTCGAAGCGCGGGAAATGCACATACTCGCTCTCCACACCACGCTCGGAGAACAACCGGCGCAACATACGAATCTGGGTCGATTTGCCCGCTCCGTCCAAGCCTTCGAGTACGATGAACATGGTTAGTAATTTTTAATACCTCTTAATCATTTTCGGGACGCAATGACGCTCCCGATCGTCGTTATCGCCGCCCGTGGCGGCGTTTGCAAATTGGACCCACCCCCAACCCCCGCCTTGGCGGGGGCTCAGTCGCATCGCGACCGGAATACCGCCAAAACTTTCAGCTTTAATTGCGAAGCATCCGCACGGCCCGTTCAACCCCGGCGGCCAGCGCATCGGCCTCGGAGAGCGTATTGTACAGCGCGAACGAGGCCCGGCACATGCCCGTCGTGGCATAGTGGTCCATCACGGGTTCGGCGCAGTGCTGGCCCGTACGGACCGCAATGCCCAGTTTGTCGAGGATCATTCCCATATCGTAGGGATGCACCCCCTCGACGTTGAACGACACGATGGCGCACTTGCCGGGCGCCGTGCCGAAAATCCGCAGTCCGTCGATGGCCGTCAGCCGCTCCGTAGCCCGGCGCAGCAAGGCCTCCTCGTGGGCCTCGACCTCCGCCGCGTCGAACTGCTGCACGAATTTCACCGCCTCGCCCAACCCGATGGCTCCCACGAAATTGGCCGTTCCGGCTTCGAATTTCAACGGCACGGGGGCATAGGTGGTCTTTTTGAACGTCACCGTGTCGACCATGTCGCCGCCCCCGAGGAACGGCGGCATCTTCTCCAACAGATCCCGCTTGCCGTACAGCACGCCTATACCCGTCGGACCGTAGAGTTTGTGGCCCGAAAAGGCGTAGAAGTCGCAGTCCATCTCGCGGACATTCACGCCGCCGTGCACCACACCCTGACAACCGTCGACAACGACGACGGCCCCGACGGCATGCGCCGCTTCGACCACGGGCCGCAGGTCGGGCCGTGTGCCGAGCGTGTTCGACGCCTGCGTCACGGCCACCACGCGGGTCCGTTCGTCCACAAGTTCCGGCAGCAGGTCCATGCGCAGCGCTCCCGCCTCGTCGAACGGAAGCACACGTATCCCGGCTCCCCGGCGTTCGGCCAACAATTGCCACGGCACGATGTTGGAGTGATGCTCCATCTCGCTGACGAGGATGTTATCCCCCGCACCGACGAACGCGTCGCCCCAGGCATAAGCCACCGTGTTGAGCGACGCCGTGGCGCCCGCCGTGAAGACGATCTCCTCCTTTTCGGCCGCCCCGATAAAGGCGGCGATCCGCTCCCGCGCCTCCTCGTACAACTCCGTGGCCTGCTCCGACAGGAAATGCACGCCGCGGTGGATGTTCGAGTTCAGGCCCCGGTAGAGGTAATCGACCGTATCGATCACCTGCCGGGGCTTTTGCGCCGTGGCTCCGCTGTCGAGGTAAACCAGCGGCTTACCGTAGACCTCGCGGTGCAGGATCGGAAACTCCTCCCGTATTTTCTCGATATCAAACATCATTACATTTCTTCGATTTTCACCGAGGCCAGCTCCATGATCGCCCCGCACAGCGGCTCGATGCCGCAGCGGCCGACGACATCGCCGACAAACCCTTCGATCTGCAGCCGCCGGGCCTGCGCTTCGCTCAGTCCCCGCTGACGCATGTACAGAATCGCATCGGCATCCATCTGCCCCACCGTCGCGCCGTGCGAACACTTCACGTCGTCGGCGTAAATCTCCAACTGCGGCTGGGTCGTGATGCGGGCCGTCTCGCTCAGCAGAATGTTGCGGCTCTGCTGGCGGGCGTCGGTGCGCTGGGCGTCGGGAGCGACGTAGACCAGTCCGCAAAACTCCCCGACAGCCTGCCCGCCGGCAACACCTTTGATGTAGGAATTGCTGCGACAATCGGCGACATTGTGTCCCGTGCGAAGTTTCACCACGCAGTGCTCATTGCCCGCGGCGAGGAATACCCCGCCCAGTTCGTTTTCGGCATCCGCGCCGTCGAGGTCGATGCGGTACGAGGCGTTGGCGCTCGACAACTGCACCGTCGTCAGGCGGCAACGGCTGCGGGCAGCCTGCTTCACCGAGACCTCGGCAAACGCCTCGGCCGTAAACAATTCGGTCAGCTCCAACTGCGCCTCCTCGCCCAACTCCACCTCCACGACCGACATGTCGGCCGCGGTGTGCAGCACGACGATCCGCGCCGAAGCGCCGGCAACGGCCTCGATGCGGAGCTTCCGGGGATCGACCGCCGCAAAGGGTTCGGCCGCAGCCCCGTCGATCCGGAGCACCTCGCCGTCCGCCCGACGAAACCTGCGGATGATGTCGAGAATCGTCTCCATTACCGGTCGTATTCGTTGATGAGCCAATCGTACCCCTCCTTCTCGAGCCGAAGGGCCAGCGACTTGTCGCCCGAATGGATGATACGGCCCTTGTAGAGCACGTGCACCACGTCGGGCACGATGTAGTCCAGCAAGCGCTGGTAGTGCGTGATGACCACCGTGGCGTTATCCGCCCGGTGGAGTTTGGTGACGCCCGTGGCGACGATCCGCAGGGCGTCGATGTCGAGCCCCGAGTCGGTCTCGTCCAGAATCGCCAGCTTCGGGTCGAGCATCGCCATCTGGAAAATCTCGTTCTTCTTCTTCTCGCCGCCCGAGAAACCTTCGTTCACGGCCCGCGAGGTGAGTTTCGACGAAAGCTCCACCACGGCGCTCTTCTCGCGCATCAGCTTCAGAAACTCGGCGGCCGTCAGCGGCTCCTCGCCGCGGAACTTACGCTGTTCGTTGACGGCCAGCTTCATGAAATTGGCCATCGTGACGCCCGGAATCTCCACCGGATACTGGAAGCCCAGGAACAGGCCCAGACGCGCGCGGTCCTCGATGGGCATCGCCAGCAGGTCGCGGCCCAGGAACTCGGCCGAACCTTCGGTGACGGTGAATTTCTCATTGCCCGCCAGCACCGACGCCAGCGTCGACTTACCCGAGCCGTTAGGCCCCATAATGGCATGCACCTCGCCGGCCTTCACTTCGAGGTCGATACCCCGGAGAATCTCCTTGCCGTCGACCGAGGCGTGCAGATTTTTTACCTTTAACATATCTTTTTTGCCAGTTTTTTACATTTCACAATTTCCCGGGGCGTCAGCTCCCCGTGTTTGCGGCATCCGCCCCGGCCCAAAGTCCCGGCGACCCGGAAACCGCTCCATTTCAATATCTCGCGCAAGGCACGGAACACGCCGGTCGTCTGGCGGAACCACACGCTGAACGGATAGACCGTATTGCACGTGGCGACCAGCACGGCCCGCTTGCCCTTGTGCAGCGGGATCGGCATGCCGTTCTCCCGCTCGCCCATCATCGCATAGACCATCCGGTCGAACAGCACCTTCAGCGCACCGCTCATGTTGCCCCAATAGCAGGGCGACCCGACGATCAGGGCATCGGCCCCGCGAATGGCCTCCGCCGCACGGTGAGCGTCGTCCACGGGCAGTATGCAACGACCCAGCGAACGGCATTTCATACACCCGGTGCAGGGCCGGACCTGCAAGTCACGAACGAACAGCGTCTCGACTTCGCACCCTTCGGGCAGACCGGCGGCCACATGGCCGAGCATCTGCGAAACCAGCCCGTCGCGGCGGGGACTTCCGTTTATGACGACGACTTTCATCTTCTAACTATCCGACCGATCCCTCCAACTGCAAGGCCAGCAGTTTTTGCGCCTCGACGGCGAATTCCATCGGCAGTTTCGACAGCACCTCGCGGGCATAGCCGTTGACGATCAATCCCACGGCGTCCTCGGTCGAAAGCCCGCGCTGGTTGCAGTAGAACAATTGGTCGTCGGAAATTTTCGAGGTCGTGGCCTCGTGTTCCACCACACCCGTACGATTGCGCACGTCGATCACCGGGAAGGTATGCGCCCCGCACCGGTCGCCGATCAGCAGCGAATCGCACTGCGAGTAGTTGCGGGCGTTCTCGGCCCCCTTCGCCACACGGACCATGCCGCGGTAGGAGTTCTCGCTCCGGCCTGCGGAAATGCCCTTCGACACGATGCGGCTGCGGGTGTTGCGGCCGATGTGGATCATCTTCGTACCCGTGTCGGCCTGCTGGAAATTGTTGGTCATGGCCACCGAATAGAACTCCCCGACGGAGTTGTCGCCCGCGAGAATGCAGCTCGGGTATTTCCACGTGATCGCCGAACCCGTCTCGACCTGCGTCCACGACAGCCGCGCATTCTCGCGGCAGATGCCTCGTTTGGTCACGAAGTTATAGACGCCGCCCCGGCCCTGCCGGTCGCCGGGATACCAGTTCTGGACGGTGGAGTATTTCACCTCGGCGTCCCGCTCGACGATGATCTCCACGACGGCGGCATGCAACTGATTTTCATCGCGCTGAGGCGCGGTGCACCCCTCGAGGTAGCTCACATAGGAGCCCTCGTCGGCTACGATCAGCGTGCGTTCGAACTGCCCCGTGCCGGCGGCATTGATGCGGAAATAGGTCGAAAGCTCCATCGGGCAGCGCACCCCCTTGGGGATGTAACAAAACGATCCGTCGGAAAAAACCGCGGCGTTCAGCGCAGCGTAGAAATTGTCGGTATAGGGCACGACGCTCCCGAGGTACTTTTTCACCAATTCGGGGAAGTCGCGCAGCGCCTCGGAGATCGAACAGAAGATGATCCCTTTCTCGGCCAGCACCTCTTTGAAGGTGGTTTTGACCGACACGGAGTCCATCACGGCGTCGACCGCAACGCCCGCCAGCGCCATCTGCTCCTCGAGCGGAATGCCCAGCTTGTCGAACGTGCGCTTCAGCTCGGGATCGACCTCGTCCATCGAACCCAGTTGCTTTTTGGGCTTGGGAGCCGCATAGTAGATGATCTCCTGAAAGTCGATCGGAGGAATCGTCAGGTGGGCCCACGTCGGAGCCTCCAGCGTCAGCCAGTGGCGGTAGGCCGCCACGCGCCGCTCGGTCATCCACTCCGGCTCGCCCTTTTTGGCGGAGATCAGCCGCACGACATCCTCCGAGAGACCCTTGCCGATGGTTTCGGTCTCGATGTCGGAAGTAAAGCCGTACTTGTATTCCTGTTCTCCGATATTTTCCAGTATGTCTTTTTCGTTTTCTTCCATCACAAGCGAGATATCGGACAAAGATACGAATAAGCGAGGGCAAAAGCAAGTTTACTTGCATTTTGCCGAGCGAAAGTATCTTCGGCAAAGCCAAAATACGAATAAGCGAGGGCAAAAGCAGATTTACTTGCATTTTGCCAAACGAAAGTATCTAAGACGAGGTCAAAAATACAACGTTCACATTTTTACCATGCCTCCTGCAAATCCGGTTCCGAAACGCCCCGATCGTCCTTCGCAGCGGCGAAAACTTTTCCCGAAACTACGGAATCCGCGAGACAATGACTGCCGTGCGGGCCGAACGGACCGATTCCATCAACCCCAGGACACACTCCGTATCGCTGCGGTTTTTGAGCCATTCGCTCTTGCGCCAGAGCATTTCGAATACGTAATCGATGCGCCCGCGGGCGTCGGGTGTGAGCTGAAACAGGTAGCTGGTCTTATCGTCGATCTGCGAGACCACCTGTTTCTGCGGCACGGCGACGGCCAGTCCGACGCTCTCCTTCTCCCACTTCTGGGTGTCGTTCTCGGGGTAATCGCGCCCGAAGGCGGCGATCACGTTATTATCCCTGTACACCTTGTTATCCGCCATCTTCATCACGCCCGTCGTGAAGACCAACCCCTTGTAATCGCCCTCGATGCGGTTCTCGACCTGCACGTCGCTGTGCCCGGCATAGAGGATGTAACGCGAAGTCATGGCGATCTCACGACCGCCGTATTTCCACCCCTCGACCCGCATCTCGACGATCGTGCGGACGGGTCCTTTGGCCAGTATCCGGGCCTCGCGGCGTTTGAAGTCGGCGATGTGGACCATTTTCCTCTTTTCGGCGTCCCAGCCTTTGAGCGCCCCCACGCCCACCGACCCGAAGACCCGCAGGTTGTCGTGTCCGTAACCGGCGGCCAGCTGTTCGTCCGAGGGGTACCACATCGTCTCGGCCAACTCCAGCCGGGGGCGTTTCTTGCCATAGGTGTCGATGGTCTGCTTGTTGTCGAAATAGATGCGGTAGGCCGCGTATTCCGACTCGAAGGCCGGACCGTGGTGGTGGAGTTTTTGGTACATGTCGTCCTGCGTCGAGGAGAGCGTATCCGCCGCCCGCAGGCTCTTATCCGGGTTTTTCAGCCACATCTGGGCATGCACGCGGCTTTTGAACACCCGCTTGTCGGGCTCCGAGGAGTAAACCACCCGAAAATCCTGCTGTCCGGAGATGTTGGCCACAAAGACCAGTTCGCCCAGCCGTTTATCCAGTTGGGAGGGAATCTGATGCACGCCTCCGAGCGACACGACGGCGCTCTGGGCCCATTCGGGCACATCCCGGATGACGACCGGGCATTCGGTGCGGAAACCCGTAACCGTTACGCGATAATTGCATTTCTGCGTCTTGGCGCCCAGGGTGCAGACGGCACCGAGGGCCAGCAAAAGAACTAAAATCCGTTTCATGCTGTTTCAGTTTTTCAATGATTCGTTCCAATCCCGCACAACTTCGCACGGCACAGCCAAAAATACCGCGACACAGCGGCACACCATATATAATATACGGCGAAAGAGTTTCAAAGCGAGCCCGGAGATTTGAGGCAAATATATAAATTTTGACCGCAATTCTTTGTATTTACCCAAAAAGATTCTATATTTGCACACCCTTTCGGAGCTAACAGCCGGGAGGCGTGACCGGAGAGGTGGGTGAGTGGCTGAAACCACCGGTTTGCTAAACCGACGTACGGGGCAACCTGTACCACGAGTTCGAATCTCGTCCTCTCCGCCAAGGAATCCTGCAAATAGATGTTTGCGGGATTTTCATTTTCAGACCGTCTTCATGGGCAACCGACTGTTGAATATCATACGCATCTCCGCAACGGCGCTTCTGCTGATGGCGGGGGTATACGGCTATCTCTGTTACGAAAAGACCCGGATCGTCTGGTGGTTGCCCGTTGCCGTGGCCGTCGGCGGAGCCGTGGCTACGATGCCCCTCCTTTCCCGACGGTGGAATCGGCTGACAGGGTCCGACGACCGGGATATAAACCGGTTGTGTCATCTGCTCGGAGTCGGGACTGCGCTCTATTTCCTCTTTATGGGCGGCAATTACCTGTTGGCGGACCCGGCATCGGAGTACGGCGAGCAGATTACCGTTACGGAGAAAATCCACAAAGTGCGCCGCCAGCGTTACCGGGTCGGCCATCGTTCGGTGCCGGGCCGGACTTACGAGGTCTTCTATCTGCGGATTGCGTTCGCCGACGGCATGCGCCGGAAGATGCAGGTATCGTCGTCCGTCTACAACTCCTGCCGGGAAAATCACCCGAAAACGGTTACCATGCGGCACGGATTCTTCGGCTTTCCGGTGATCGGGCGTTTCGGCGCCCCGGACAAACAGCAGCGTTAAACCCCGCTTCCGGCATTCACTCCATCTCGGTCAGGTGTTTCCAGTAACGGCGCGGCATCATGCGGCGCTGAAGGCGTTCGTTCGTCCGCTGGGGAATGGCCAGCGCCCGGAAATAGTTTTTCCACAAGAGCTGGAACTGCCGTTCGTCCTCGGCAAGCCACTCGTCGGCGAGTTTGTCGGCGATCATCCCCTGGTCGTCCTCCAGCGTGATGCGGCGCGCCGAAGTGCCGTCGTAATAGTATCCGTAATCGCGTTTGCGGTCGTAGATGAGCCACCGCTGATCGGCGAAACGGTCGATGAAATAGTCCAACGCCAGCGGCAGGGCGTTGTGCTCGGGCGTCACAGCGGCGAAATAGGTCCCGTCTGCGGCTTTCTGGAGCCGCACGAACTGCTTCATGCGTTCCCGCTCGTGGGAGACCTGAAGCGCCAGCCGGTGCAGGGCCTTCATGTCGGGATCGGCCTGGTCGGCGACGACCCCACCGCCCTCGTCGAAAACACGTCGCAGGCAACGCAGCATCAGCAGGTCGCCCCCGATCTGCTCCCCATGCCAGGCATAAACGAACATCGAACGGGCGCGGGCGATAAGCCGCCGTTCGAGCCCCCGCCACACGCGGGAGGCATGCGCCTCGTCGGTCACAACGTCGTGGACGCGCTCCGTAAAGAGCGGTTCGGGTTCCCCGGGACCGATCAGCTCCTCGGGAAACACGTGCAGCGAATAGGCGTCGAACACGGCCGACAGCAACCCGTCGAAAGTTTTATCGTAACGAAATACCAGCATGGGCGTCAAAACAGGGTCAACTGGCCCTCGTTTTTATCGGATTTACGCCGCTGCGGGGCGGTGAGCAGGCGGCGCACCTGCTCCGGGCGGAGTTCGTTGACACCCTGTCCCATGGCCAGTTCGCGGCAGAGGATGAAATACTGCGCCTTCTTCATCACCACGCCGATCTGCTTCAAAGAGTGCTGAGTCAGCGTCCGGTAGCGGCGCGAAGTGACGATCAGCCGTGCCGACTTGACCCCGATGCCCGGCACGCGCAACAACATCTCGTAGTCGGCGCGGTTGACGTCGACCGGAAAATATTCGGGATGCCGCAGGGCCCAGGCCAGCTTGGGGTCGATCTCCAAATCGAGACGCGGCGTACGTTCGTCGGCGATCTCGTCAGCCCGGAATCCATAGAAACGCATCAGCCAGTCGGCCTGGTAGAGCCGGTTCTCACGCACGAGGGGCGCCTTGTCCAATGCCGGCAGTCGCTTGTCGTAGGGATTAACCGGGATGAAGCCCGAATAGTAGACGCGCTTCATCGTGGGACGGTCATAGAGCGACGACGAAAGTAGCAGGATGTCGCGGTCGCTCTCGTCGGTGGCCCCGACGATCATCTGCGTACTCTGCCCCGCAGGGACAAAGCGGGGCGCATGGCGGAAGCGGGCACGCTCCTCGGCGCTTTGCAGCACCCCCTGCTGGATGTAGCTCATCGGGCGGTAGATGCTCTCGTAGTTCTTGTCGGGAGCCAGCAGCAACAGATTGCGCTCCGTCGGGATTTCGATATTGACGCTCATGCGGTCGGCATAGCGTCCCGCCTCGGCAACCAACTCGGGGCTGGCGCCGGGAATGCTTTTCAGGTGGATGTAACCGTTGAAGCGGTGGACCGTGCGCAGGTCGCGGACCACGCGGACCATGCGCTCCATCGTGTAGTCGGGATTGCGGACGACGCCCGACGAGAGAAACAGCCCCTCGATGTAGTTGCGGCGGAAAAACTCGATCGTCAGCTCGGTCAGTTCGTCGGGGGTGAACGCGGCGCGCGGGATGTCGTTGCTGCGGCGGTTGATGCAGTAGGCGCAGTCGTAGATGCAGACGTTGGTGAGCATGATCTTCAGCAGCGAGACGCAGCGGCCGTCGGCCGTGAAGGTGTGGCAGATGCCCCACCCCGCCGTGCTGCCCACATCGCCCGGGCGGTTACGGCGCGTGACGCCGCTCGACGCGCACGAGACGTCGTATTTGGCCGATTCGGCCAGCACTTTGAGTTTTTCCAGCACGGTCGCTTTCACGACGGCAAGATATCGCTTTTTTTCGAAAAACACGGGGCTTCGGCCAGCTATTTTCCGCATCTCTCCCGATATCGCTGTGCGTGTGGGAAATAAAAAAGCGAGGCGGTTCGCACCGCCTCGTTCGTATGGGTTAAGGGGATAATCCCCGAAGATCGTTCTCTGTCGGACTCGTTTAGAATCTCCGGCCGCGGTTGCCGCCGCCGTAGCCACCGCCGCGGTTGCCGCCGAAACCACCCGAAGGACGCTCCTCACGGGGACGAGCCTCGTTTACGGTGATCGTCTGGCCCTCGAAGTTGGTGCCGTTGAGCTGTTCCATAGCCTTCCGAGCCTGCTCGTCGTCGGGCATTTCGACAAAGCCGAAACCGCGCGAACGACCCGTTTCCCGGTCAGTGATGACGTTGGCCGAAGCGACTTCGCCAAACTGTGCGAATAAATTTCCTAAGCCTTCACTGCTCGTGCCCCAGCTCAGATGCGAAACATAAATGTTCATTCTGCTAAAAAATTAAAATAAAAGTTAAAAAATGCCTATTTGTTGATAATAGCTATCCGTACTGCGTTCATTCCGCGCGTGCCGCGCTCGAGTTCAAAAGTCACCCGGTCGCCTTCGGCGATCCCCGCCGGGGCGTTGGTAATATGGAAAAAGTATTTTTCGCCGTCCGAGGCGTCTTTGATAAAGCCGTATCCCTTCGAAGCGGTGAAATATTCCACCCGTCCGCTCATGGGCTCTTCGTCCTCGATCTCCGACTGACGGGGTACCGAAACCTCGATCTCGGAGATATTGACCTCCTCCCGGGGTTTTACGTCCTCCTGTGAGGTATGAAGCACGCCGTTCTCATCGACATAAGCCAGCATATCCTCGAAGCTGCGGCTGCCGCCGCTCATGCGCTCCTCCTTTTTCTTCTGCTTGTCCTGACGTTTTGTCTGTTTTAGTTTTTCTCTTTCTCGCTTTCCCGATGTAATTCGTTTGGCCATTCAATCTATTTATTTTTTGCGGATTCGGAAAACAACTGCAATACGCCGCAAACGCATCGCACAGAACAAAAGAGTAAGGGATGAGGTCGATTTTGAGAATTGGGGAAACTGCTATACAGATGCAGTATCAGACACTTGCCAAAGAAGATTCAAAACAAAACTCGATTGTTTTCGGTACAAACATACACATTTTATTCCACAAATCCTATTTTTTCCGTTTTTTCTCACATATCCGGAGTTGCAAAAGCCGTGATTTCAAGTTTATTTCAGATTTCAGCCCCAACTTTGCAGCGGAAACTTCAACACGTGCACATTTTTTGTATTTTTGCCCGGCACGTCCCCGAAAGAAAACAAACAGAGATTCCGATGATGAAAAAATTACCGATCCTGCTCCTGCTCACCGCCTGCTGGTCGCTGGCCGCAGCCCGGGAGCCGCAGCCCCGAACCGCCCAGCCCCGGGCCGAAATCATTACGGCCGATTCGACCTACGAACTGATCGAGCAACTGCGCAACATGCCCAACATCGAGGTCGGCAAGGGCATCACGTTCCGCCCTAAAAACAACTGGTTCGAGCTGACGATGCGTTTCCGGATGCAGAACCTCCTGGCGCTGTCGTTCGACGACGATTTCACGCTCACCAAGACCGACGCCCGCGTCAAACGCCTCCGGCTGCGCTTCGACGGTTACATCTACTCGCCCAAGCTGGTCTACTCGGTCCAGCTGGGATTCACCGGTTACGACACCGAGGTGCTGCCCAACGGGAACATGAACATCGTGCGCGACGCCATCGTCTACTACGTCCCGAGCGCCAAATGGAACATCGGGTTCGGACAGACCAAGATCAAGACCAACCGCGCGCGGATCAACTCGTCGAGCGCCCTGCAGTTCGTCGACCGCAGCATCGTCAACAGCGAGTTCAACCTCGACCGCGATTTCGGATTTTTCGGCGAGTACAACCTCGACCGCAAGAGCGGCTTCGACCTCTCGGCCAAAGGTTCCGTGACGCTCGGCGAAGGCCGCAACTGGGGCAGTTCGTCGAACGGAGGAATGGCCTACACGGGGCGTCTGGAACTCTACCCGCTGGGGCGCTTCTCGGCCAAGGGCGACCTGCTGGAAGGCGATTTCGACTTCGAGGAACGTCCCCGCATCCTGATCGCCGGGGCCTACTCCTACAACCACAAGGCTTCGCGCCTGAAAGGCCAGCGGGGCGCAATCATGCCCGACGACGCCACGCGCAACATAGGTTCCTACTTCGCCGACTTCATCCTCAAATACCGCGGGTTCGCCTTTTACACCGATTATATGGGACGCACCTGCGACGAACCGTTGTTCGACGGCGACCGGAATGCTTTCGTGTACAGCGGGCAGGGCCTCAACATCCAGGCCAGCTACCTGTTCCGGAACAAATGGGAGGTAGCCCTGCGCAACTCGACGCTATTCCCCGAGGAGAAAGTGCAACCGCTGGCCGGATACCGGAACTGGAACCAGACCACGCTGGGTGTCACGCGCTACATCATCGGCCATAGTCTGAAAGTGCAGGCCGACATGTCGTACAACACCCGCAGCCGGTCCGCAGACCCGAATTACAATCGTTGGGAGATCCGTTTCCAGCTGGAGCTGGGGCTTTAATCGAAAAATTCCGGAACTTCGAAGTTCCGGAATTTCTTTATTCAAAGGAGTTTGAGTGCGATCTGCGCGCAGGCTTCGGCATCGGCCAGCGCATGGTGGTGATTTTCCAGTTCGTAGCCGCAGGCGGCGGAAACGGTGTGGAGCTGGTGGTTGGGCAGGCGGCTGCCGAAGATACGCCGCGACGCCCGGCAGGTACAATAGAACGTGTAACCGGGATAAGGCATGCCATAGAGATCGAAGACCGCCTTCAGGCATCCTTCGTCGAAAGGCGAATTGTGCGCCACGAGCGGAAGTCCCTCGATGCGGGGCTCGATTTCGCGCCATACGGAGGCGAAATCGGGGGCCTCGGCCGTATCTTCGTAACGGAGGCCGTGGATGGCCGTGGTGAAATGGCTGTAATAATTGGGACGGGGACGGATCAGGCGGTAGAACGTGTCGGTCACCTCGCCGCCGCGCACGACGACGACACCCACCGAGCAGACGCTCGTGCGCTTTCCGTTGGCCGTTTCAAAATCTATGGCTGCAAAATCTTTCATTCGATCGGGAGCTGTTCGTCCTGCAAATATACGCAATTCGGCGGATCGGCGTACACTCCGAACGTAAAAAAAGCCCCGCTCGGTACAGGCGGGGCCGGTGAAGTTTCAGGGATACGGTTATCAGGTGTGCGAGGTTTCATCCGATCACACCGCAAAATTACCCGCCCGACGTTTCACCGCCGTGACAGGCCGGCGACAATCCTGTGACGAAAGAACCGCATCCGAACGGATGCGGTTCTTTCGTCATACAGCGGGAACACCCCTACTCCCACTCGATCGTTGCGGGCGGTTTCGAGGAGATGTCGTAGACAACGCGGTTGACCCCTTTGACCTTGTTGATGATATCGTTCGAGACATTGGCCAGGAACTCGTAAGGAAGGTGCACCCAGTCGGCTGTCATGCCGTCCGTCGAAGTCACGGCGCGCAGGGCCACGCAACTCTCGTAGGTGCGTTCGTCACCCATCACACCGACGCTCTTTACCGGGAGCAGGACCGCTCCGGCCTGCCATACCTTATCGTACAGCCCGGCTGCGCGCAGCGAGTCGATATAAATCTTATCCACGTTTTGCAGTATCTCGACCTTCTCGGGGGTGATGTCGCCCAGAATGCGGATCGCAAGGCCCGGTCCCGGGAAGGGATGGCGGCCGATCAGCTGTTCGGAAATGCCCAGCGAACGTCCCACGCGGCGCACTTCGTCTTTGAACAGCAGACGCAGCGGCTCGACGATTTTCAGGTTCATCTTTTCAGGAAGTCCGCCTACGTTGTGGTGCGACTTGATCGTGGCCGAAGGGCCGTTGACCGAACACGACTCGATCACGTCCGGATAGATCGTACCCTGGGCCAGCCATTTGACATCCTCGATCTGAATGGCCTCCTCGTTGAATACCTCCACGAAGTCGCGGCCGATGATCTTGCGTTTCCGCTCGGGGTCGGCGACGCCCGCCAGATCGCCCAGGAACTTGGCTCCGGCTTTCACGCCTTTGACGTTCAGGCCCATGTTCTTATACGACTCCAATACGTCCTCGAACTCGTTCTTGCGCAGCAGTCCCGAATCGACGAAGATACAGTAGAGGTTCTTGCCGATGGCCTTGTGCAGCAGCACGGCGGCCACCGACGAATCGACTCCGCCCGAAAGCCCTAACACGACCTTGTCGTCGCCCAGCTTTTCGCGCAGTTCGCGCACGGTGGACTCCACGAAACTCTCCGAGGTCCAGGACTGTTCACAGCCGCAGATACCCACGACGAAGTTTTTCAGCAGTTGCGTGCCGTCGGTCGAGTGGTAGACCTCCGGATGGAACTGAATGCCCCAGGTCTGCTCACCCGCAATGTGATAGGCGGCGACGCGCACATCCCCGGTGCCGGCGATCAGCTTATAATTATCGGGTACGCGCGTGATGGTGTCGCCGTGCGACATCCACACCTGCGTTTTAGCCGGCAGGCCGTACATCAGCGCATCCGACGGGTCGCCGACGGTGAGCATCGCACGGCCGTATTCGCGGCTGGGTGCGGGCTGCACCTCGCCGCCGAAGGCCGAAGCGAGGAACTGGGCTCCGTAGCAGACGCCCAGCAACGGCAGTTTGCCTTTGATGGCCGAAAGGTCGGGAGTCGGTGCCTGGGCGTCCCGCACGGAGTAGGGACTGCCCGAAAGGATCACACCCCGCACCGATGCGTCGAGCGCCGGGATCTTGTTGAAGGGGTGGATTTCGCAATAGACGCTCAGTTCGCGGACACGCCGTGCGATCAGCTGCGTGTACTGCGACCCGAAGTCGAGAATGAGAATTTTTTCCTGCATTATCGTAGGTTGTTTATCGTTCGCTCGAATAGTTGGGCGCCTCGCTCGTAATGGCCACATCATGCGGATGGCTCTCGTGCATGCCCGAAGCCGTGATGCGGACGAACCGCGCCTGCTGCAACGTCGGGATGTCCTTCGCCCCGCAGTAGAACATGCCGGCACGAACGCCGCCGATCAGCTGGTAGACCGTCTCGGAGAGGGAACCCTTGAACGGCACGCGGGCAGCGATACCCTCGGGGACGAGCTTACTGAAATTGTTTTCGCAGCCCTTCTGGAAATAGCGGTCGGCCGAACCGGCCTTCATGGCGTCGATCGAGCCCATGCCGCGGTAGCTTTTGAACTTACGGCCGTTGTAGATGATCGTCTCGCCCGGAGCCTCCTCCGTACCGGCGAACATCGAACCGATCATCACGCAGTCACCGCCCGCAGCCAGCGCTTTCACCAAGTCGCCCGAATAGCGCAAACCGCCGTCGGCGATGATGGGTACACCCGAGGCGGCGGCGGCCGACGCGGCGTCGAAGATGGCCGAAAGCTGGGGAACGCCCACTCCGGCGATGATGCGCGTCGTACAGATCGAACCCGGACCGATGCCGACCTTCACGCCGTCGGCGCCGTTCTCGATCAGGAACATCGCGGCACCGGCCGTAGCCACGTTGCCGGCGACGACATCGAGCGACGGAAACTCGGCTTTGATCTCACGCAGTTTGCGGACCATGGCGATCGAATGGCCGTGTGCGGAGTCGAGCACCACGGCATCGACATCCTCGGCGACCAGCGCACGGACGCGGTCCAGCGCATCGGGCGTAATGCCCACGCCGGCAGCCACGCGAAGACGCCCCTTGGCGTCCTTGCAGGCGTTGGGATGGTCCTGCACCTTGGTAATGTCCTTATAAGTAATAAGCCCCACCAGACGCCCCGCATCGTCCACCACGGGGAGCTTCTCGATCTTGCTGTTGAGCAGGATTTCCGACGCATGCTCGAGTTCAGGATTCCGGGTCGTGATCAGACGGTCGCCGGGAGTCATCACCTCCTCGATACGGCGCGACATGTCGCGCTGGAAACGCAGGTCGCGGTTGGTGACGATGCCGATAAGCATCCTGTCCGAATCGACCACAGGAATACCTCCGATCTTGTTTTCCTTCATCAGATTCAGGGCATCGCCGACGGTGTTCTCCTTGGAGATGGTCACCGGGTCGTAGATCATGCCGTTCTCGGCACGCTTCACCCGGCGCACCTGCGCGGCCTGTTCGGCAATGGACATGTTCTTGTGGATCACGCCGATACCTCCTTCGCGGGCCAGGGCAATGGCCAGCGGCGCCTCGGTGACGGTGTCCATGGCGGCGGACACGATGGGGATGTTGAGCTTGATATTTCGCGAAAAACGGGTCTGAACATTGACCTCTCGCGGCAACACTTCCGAATAGGCGGGTATAAGCAGCACGTCGTCGAAGGTAAGTCCTTCGGGCTGAACCCTTTCATTGATAAAAGACATAATGAACGTGGATTTTTGTTGCTCGCAAAAGTAATCATTTTTTTCGAAACGGCCTAATTTCCGGACCTATCCGCCGATTTTTTTATCAACAAAATGTAAACGCCGCGCCCGAACGGACCGACAACGCCCCGCAAAGGCCCCGAAAGCCGTTCCGAGGCTCCGGCAACGACAAAAAAATACCTTTTTATGGGGATTGCACGTTATGTTTGACGCCCGTAAATTTGCAAAATAATTAAAATCTGCATAGATTTGCGAACAAACAAAGCTATCCAAACGATGATACGCGCCTTCCGACTCCTGAGCATCACGCTCCTCCTTGCCATATACGACGCCCACGCCCAAAAAAGCAGCACACCCCTCTACTCCATCTCGGGGCGGGTTGTGAATGCCGAAACGGGAGAACCCGTGGCGCTGGCCTCTTTCGTGGTCAACAATACGATCGGCGTAGTGACCGACCAGAAAGGTGCATTCCGGCTCGACAAACTCAAAGGCGGCCCCATCACCTACAACGTTTCGTTCCTCGGGTACAGCCCCGTCGAGCGGAAACTGGTCCTCTCGGCCGACATCAAAGACCTCCAAATCGCACTCACGCCGCTGAGCCTCGGATTGGAGGAGGTCGTGGTGACGGCCCAACCCACCGGTGCGGGCTCCACGTCGAAAATCGGCGAAGAGGCCATCCGCCACATCCAGCCCATGAGCATCGGCGACATGTTCCAGTTGCTTCCGGGCAACCTGTCGGTCAACCCCAACCTGAACGGCGTGGGACAGGCCGCCATCCGTGAGATCGGCTCCAACGCCAACAACGCCTTGGGCGCCGCGGTGATCGTCGACGGAGCCCCGCTCTCGAACGACGGCAACTTGCAGGCCCTCTCGCCCTCGCTCGCGGGAAGCGCCTCGAACCAGTCGCAGAACGGCATGAGCGACCAGACGACGGCCGGCAAAGGCGTCGACCTGCGTTCGGTGTCGCCCGACAACGTGGAGTCGATGGAGGTGATCCGCGGCATTCCGTCGGTCGAATACGGCAACCTGACCTCGGGTGTCGTCATCGTGAAGACCAAAACGGGCTCGACGCCCTGGGAGGCCAAATTCAAGGCCGACCCCTATTCGAAAATGGTGTACGCCGGCAAGGGATTCACGCTCAAAAACGGCAGCGCGATCAACGCGGGCATCGACTGGACGCAGTCGTTCGGCGATACGCGCAAGCGTTACCTGGGTTACGACCGCATCACCGCGACGCTGGGTTACTCGAAAAGTTTCGACGTTGCGGGACGCCCCATGCTCCTGCGCCTCAACGGCTCGTTCTACTCGAACGTCAACAACAGCAAGACCGACCCGCAGATGCAGGTCACGAGCAGCACCTTTAAGAATAAGAGCATCGGCGCACGTCTGAACGCCGAAGGCAGCTGGAAAATCAACGGCGCCGCGCTTACGGCCCTCGAATACGGCTTCATGGTATCGCAGGCCTACCAGAGCGACCAGTTGCACGACTACATCGCTTCGGCCAGCAGCGTGGTCACCAACACGCTCAAACCCGGTGTCGGACTGGGTACGTTCCTCCCGTCGTCGTACTATTCGGACTATGAAATAGAAGGTAAGCCGCTGAGCGTTTATCTACAAGTAAAGGCCAACAAGATCATCCAACTCGGAGGGGGGGGGAATTTTACCAATCTCCGGGCCGGAGTCGACTGGCGGTATGACGCCAATTACGGCGGCGGGCTGATCTTCGACATCCGGCAACCGCCGCAGAACACATCCAGCCAAGCACTGCGTCCCCGGTCGTTCCGGGATGTTCCGGCGCTGAACAACCTCGCCTTCTTCTTTGAAGACAGGCTCAATCTCAAAATCGGGGGAACGTCGCTCGCCCTGCAGGCCGGTGTGCGCCTGACGAACATGTTCCTCGATCCGCAGGCCAGGCAGGACGACATCTTCGTCGCCGAGCCGCGTGTCAACCTCAACTATTCGCTGTACGAAGGGCCCAGGGCGGCCGTCGCCGTCACGGGCGGTTGGGGCCTCTCCTACAAGATGCCCACGCTGCTCTACCTCTACCCCGACGACGCCTATTTCGACCGGGTCAGCCTGGCCAAAATCTCCAACACGGACCCGACGGGAACGCTGGGTGTCATGACCACCGACATCCTGACCGATCTGGCGAATCCCAACCTCAAACCCGCCCGCAGCCGCAAGTACGAGGCCGGACTTTCGTTCCGGCTGGGGCGCGTGCGCGGTATGGTGACCTATTTCCGCGAGAAGCACACCAACGAATTCGGCTTCTCGACGACACCCCACTACATGCACTACGAAACCTACGACGTACCGTCGGAGGCCACCGATCTCCGGTTCGACAACGGCAAGGTGACATACACCGACGAGTCAGGCCGCACCGTCGAGGCCGCGACGAAAAAGGAGGACTACATCGCCACCTATTACCGCCCCACCAACAATTCGCGCACCGAGAAACAAGGCGTCGAGTACAGTTTCGACCTCGGAAGCTGGCGCGCCCTGCGCACTTCGCTGATCATCGACGGAGCGTGGTTCCATATCAGGCGCACTGACGAGCAGGAATACTATTCGAAGATCAACGAGACCTACGACTACATCCGCCTCATGCCGGCCGGAAGCGGCACGCTGCAAAACCGCGTGAACACCAATTTCCGCTTCATCACCCACATCCCGCAACTGAAACTGGTCTTCTCGACGACCATGCAGGTCGTCTGGTACGAAAGCCAGCAGAACGTCTGGCAGGACGGCAGCGGCAACGACCTGTTCAGCCTTTCCGAAGACGGGAAGTTCATGCAGGTCATGCCCGTCGGGTTCTACGACAAGCAGGGCAACTACACAGCCTGGCAAAAGGGATTCGAGGGGCGTCCGGAGTACTCCCAGATGGTCGGCAAGTCCCTCGCGACCGCCTACGACCGGGAAACGTTCCGCCCGTGGGTGATGTTCAACTTCCGCCTGACGAAGGAGATCGGGCGCGTCGCCGAACTTTCGTTCACGGCCAACAATTTCACGCGCACCTCCCGCTGGCACTATTACGACACCCGCACGGGTTACAAGCAGATTTACCCCGACATGTATTTCGGCGCCGAGCTGAAACTGCGTATCGGCAGCAGATAACTCAAAAAATCACCATTTGTATCATAAAAACCAGGAAACGATGAAAAGGACGAACTTATTGGCAAAGGCCGGGCTGCTCTTCGCAGCAAGCGCCACCCTGCTGTTCGCAAGCTGCGACAACGGCAACGACGACGACGGAGGCGACAACGGATCGAAAAAACTCCAACTGACGGTCAACCTGACCGCTCCCACGGGATATGAAGCATCACAGCTGCCGGCCATGACCGTGACGGCCGTGAACTCCGACAAGGAGCTGACCTATACCGAAACCACTGCCGCCGGCGCAACGTCGGTCACGTTCGAGGTGTCGTCGGGACAGTACCAGATCACCGCGACGGGCCGCTATTCGACGACCATCACTTTCACCGGCGCCGCGACGGCCGACGTGTTCGACAACAAGAGCGCTGCGGTGACCCTGACCGAGGTCAACAAATCACCGCTCGTATTCAAAGAGGTGTACTCGACCTCATACAATTACAAACTGAACGATACCTATATGGAAATCGTCAACAATTCGGACGAGGTACAATATCTCGACCAGGTGATTATCGGCGCAATGACCGTTTTGGCCAAACCGAACCCCTGGGTGGACGCCTCCGGCACACAGCTCGACAAATACCCGCTTTACGGCATCGTAGCCGCCTTCCCCGGCACGGGTAAAGAGCACCCGCTGCAACCGGGCGAAAGCGTGGTCGTCGCCAACGATGCCAAAGACTGGTCGGCCGACGGCGCCGCCAACCTCGCCAATGCTGATTGGGAGTGCTACGTTCCCGACGCAGGTCAGGCAGACGCCGATTACGACGCTCCCAACCTCGAAATCGTTTACAACCTCGAAAACCAGCGCCGTCTGGGCCCGGGCTTCTTCGGCGGAGGTCTGGTTCTGGCCAAACTGCCCGAAGGCATGACTCCCTCGCAGTTCGCCGCCAACTCGGACAACTTCATGACCGAACCGAACAAAGTAGACGCAACGCAACTCTATTTCATGCTTCCCAGCGAATACCTGCTCGACGCCGTTGAAATGTACGACGCTACGGAAAGCACCCATTATCACACGTTGCTGGCTCGCGACGACGCCGGATTCGCCGCTGTCTCGGGATTCTCGGGTAAGAGCATCCGCCGCAAGGTGACCAAAGTCGAGGGAGGACGCGCCTACTATCAGGACACCAACAACACGACGAACGATTTCCTGACGGAGCAGCCGCTTACCCCCGGCGTACACCCCACGCAGGCGGACTAAGTCCGGAATCCGATTCCGCAATCACGACCGAAACGGTGCCGTCGAAAAGCGCCGTTTCGGTTTTACGACACCACACCTAACGCATTTCTTACGATGAAAAGATACCCGGGTACCGCATTGTGCGCATTGCTGCTCTTCGGCGGCGGAACGCTTCGTGCCCAGCAGAAGGCGCAACTTCCCGTCTATCAGGAAATAGAGCGCTCCGGAAACCTCTATTCCCGGAGCCACAACCCCTCGGCGCTGTGGTTCTCGCCCGTCGGGAACCTGCTCGACTTCCATGCGGATTACGACATCCGCCGGGGCGACCTGCACGATGTGGACGAATCCTCGAAGATCAACGCCTTCGGAGTCGGAATCTCCGGACAGCAGCGGTTCAACAAGGTGATCTGCTCCGGAAGCATCGCCTACAACGACGGCAAGGAGTATGCCCGGCGCTGGAACTCGACGCTTCAGATCGCCGACGACAATCCTTTCATCCTCGGCGATTCGATCCCGTCGGATTTCAACACCCAGCGCTTCAACCTGAGCGGAACGGTGGCCTACAAGCCGCTGGAACGGCTGATACTCGCCCTGAAGCTCGACTACAACACCGGCAGTTCGGCCAACCAGACCGACCCGCGCCCCAAGACCGACGGCATGCATTTCGTCATCACGCCCGGCGTCCAATACCTGATGGGCAGCGGATTTTCGCTGGGACTCTCGGGCGGATTCGACCTGATGAGCGAGTCGATCTCGCACGAGGTCATCGACCCGCGCGAATCCTACGTCTATTTCCGTTTCAACGGGCTGGGCGATTACAGCACGATCTCGACCGGCACGTCGCTATCCTATCCGCGCAACTACACCGGCACGGAGTACACCGGAGCCCTGCAATTCGCCTGGGACGGCGGCCGGGGCTTCGCCAACCTGCTCGAAGCTACCTATGCGTCGAGCACACAGGAGGCCCGTGACGGAGGCGCCGCTTTCACGTTCCTCGGCGGCGACTATTCGCGCACGAGTTTCGGCGTCAGCGACCGCCTGCGTTTCGGCAACTCCCGGCGCACGCACAACGTCATCGTCGGATGGGACCACAAGCGCGTGGAAGGTATCTGGTACGAACAAACCGCCTACGTAGACCCCGACAAGAACAACCAGCTCTCCTACAAAGTGCAGGCTTCGGGGCTGAAAAACAAGGAGACCGTTTCGGTCTTCCGGGCCGAATACCGTTTCGACAAGCTCCGCGACGGGCTTCCGACCTTTGCACTGCACGCCGCAGGACGGTATGAGGATTCGGAAACGACCCACTTCGAGGGGGACGGCTACAACCGAAGCTACACCCGCATCATCGGGTCGGTCGAGGCATCGAAATTCTTCGCATTCGGCCGCAATCGGATCACGGCGACGCTCGGCGTGCGGGGAGCCGCTCCGATCACCTCCTCGCAGCACGTGCAGGACCGCATCAAGCAGGCATACACCAACCCGGCATTCGAATACATCACCGCAACCTGGATCGGCGGCAACGCGGCAGTCCGCTACCGCCGCCTTTTCGGAAAACTGTGGGCCGGACTCTATGCCGAAGCTTCACTGAAACGTTACATCGGGGAGGGTAACTACACCGACCTGCTCGAAGGTACCGACAGCCGACGGTTCACGTTCGGCGTGGAAATTCTTTTCTGACACACAAAACAGCCTTTTCATTCATGCAAACATTCAAGAAAATACTCCTCGCGGCAGCGGCGGTGACAATCGCTTCCGCACAACTTTTTGCGGCTTCGCCCCGCCACGGCTTCGCCGTGGTGATCGACGCCCGGAGCTATGAAGAAGCCCGCCGGCAGGTCGACGATTACGCCGCCGAAATCGGGAAAAGCGGCCTGGAAGTGCATTTCGTCATCGACCGCACGGGACAGCCCGACTCGCTCCGGCAGGTGCTCCGGCAGCTCTGGGAGCAGCCGAAAGCCCCGATCGAGGGAGCCGTGCTCATCGGCGACATTCCGGTAGTGATGGTACGTGACGCCCAGCACCTCACAAGCGCTTTCAAAATGGACCAGGTGGCGTTCGACCGCTGGCAGTCGTCGGTTCCCACCGACCGTTTCTACGACGATTTCAGCCTCGAATTCGCCCTGCTGGGACGCGACAGCATCCACCCCGGATGTTTTTACTATTCGCTGACCGCCGAATCGGCCCAGCAGACCCGTCCCGACATCTATTCGGGCCGCATCCGCCCCACCGATTGCAGCGGGACCTCGCGTTATGAGAAACTGCGCAGCTATCTGGAGAAGGTCGTGGAGGCCAAGCGCAATCCCGAACCGGTCGACCAGATTCTCTTTTTCAGCGGCAACGGCTTCATCTCGGAGTCGATGGTGGCCCGCATCGACGAAAAGGCAACGCTGTTCGAACACTTCCCGTGGCTCGAACGGCAGCGCAACGGCATCAGCTACATCGACCACAAGCGCGACGCGCACATCAAACCGCGGCTGATGAACGAGATGCAGCGCCGCGACCTCGACTTCGCCGTCCTGCACCACCACGGCGACTGGGACACGGAGTACCTGAACAACCTGCCGATGACCAACGACACCAAACAGCAGATTGCACAGATCAAAATGTACCTGCGGGAGTCGATGCGCCACGCCATTTCGCACGACATCCCGGCCGACAGCGCCCGGGCGCGCATCACGCGCCGCTACGGAGAGTTTCCCGACGCATGGTTCGCAGGCGCCGACGATCCGAAGACCCGGGCCGCGGATTCCCTATACCTCTGGGATCTGGACCTCTACCTTTCGGATTTCGGCCGTTACACGCCCGAATGCCGCGTCGTGTCGCTCGACGCCTGCTTCAACGGCTCGTTCCACCGCGACAGCAGCATCGCCAACGCCTACATTTTCAGCCCGGGACGCACCGTCGCCGTGCTGGCCAACTCGGTGAACGTATTGCAGGACAAATGGGTGGATCGTTATGTGGGCCTCACGGGACTGGGCATGAGCGTCGGCAACCTGGCCAAATACGCCCCCTATCTGGAACAACACCTGATCGGCGACCCGACCTTCCGCTTCGCGTCGGCTGACAAACGGATCGACGTGGACGAACTGCTCCGGCAGGACAGCCCCGCGACGTGGAAACGGCTCCTTGCAGACAACCGCTACCCCGCCCTGCAAGCGCTGGCCGTCGAAAAGCTCTTCCGTCGCGGCGACCTTTCGTCGGCGGACCTGCTGCGTATCTTCCGCGAAAGCGACAGCCACCAGCTGCGCATGCAGGCGTTCGTCAACCTCTCGGAGTGCCGCGACGACAACTTCATCGAAGCCATCGCACTCGGCATGTCCGACAATTATGAAATGGTCGAGCGCTTCGCCGCCAACATGCTCGCCAAGAGCGGCGACGAACGGCTCATTCCGGCGATGATCGCCGCCGCGATCCGCAACAACACCTCCGAACGCGTGGAGTTCTCGCTCAAACAGGCGATGCCGATGTTCGACGGCGAGAAACTGATCGCCGAATTCGAACGGCAGTTCCCCGCGACCAACTACATCGACTCCGAAACGGTGCACAGGCTGATCCGCCACTCCATCGAAGTCAATGCAAAGCGCTGGACCGCCTCGATGAAATCGGTCATGGACCCCGAGCGGACGAAAAAGAGCCGCATGCAGGACATCCGTTCGATGCGCAACTACTACGTGCATTTCATGGTCCCCGAACTGCTGGATTACCTACGCAAGAGCGACGATCCGGAAGTTCAGCAGGCCATGCTGGAGGCTTTCGGCTGGTTCACGCTCTCGGTGCGCCGCGACGAGATCGCCCGCACGGCCCTCGACATGAGCCGCGACGAATCGCTCGCCCCCGCAGTGCGCAACGAGGCGCTGAAAACCTATAACCGACTGAAATAATGAAACGTATCCTATCCCTGCTCCTGTTCGCAGCGGCGGGACATCTGGCGACGGCACAGCCCACCCGGACCTACGAGGTTCCGAAGCTGACCGACGAGGTGCGGGCCATCCGCGCGGCGGCCGTCTCGTGGACGCCGTCGAAACCCTTCGAAGGCTCCCTGCCCGCGAGCGTGGACAACTCGAAGCTCAAATACTTCCCGAAGGTATTCGATCAGAAAGGCGGCTCCTGCGCCCAGTCGTCGGGCATTCGCTACCTGTTCACCTACGAGATGAACCGGCTGCTGGACCGCGACGCCCAAGCCTCGGATGCCAATACATTCAGCTATTTCTACACCTGGAATTTCCTGAACGACGGCATCGATCAGGGCGGATTCGCCGAACAGGGGCTCAACATCGCCCGGCAGCAGGGGGCCATGTCGCTGGCCGACTTCCCCGACCCTTCGAGCTATTTCTCGTTCAAATGGGCGAGCGGCTACGACAAATACACCCGGGCGATGCAGAACCGCGTGAAGGAGATCATCTCGTTCGAGGTGACCTCGCAGGAGGGCATCGACCTCGCCCGCCGCTACCTCTACGACGCCGGCGACGGCAGCGCCCACGGCGGCATCCTCTCCTATTCGGCGCTGGCCACCGGATGGACCTTCGACACGAATTATTCGGGGCCGTCGGAAACGGGCTACACCTACATGCTGACGAAACTCGCCACGGACGGGGCACACGCCATGACCATCGTCGGCTACGACGACACGGTGGAGTTCTCCAAGGACGGCCAGACCCACAAGGGAGCCTTCATCGTCGTGAACTCCTACGGAACGTGGTGGGGCGACGACGGCCGTTACTACCTGCCCTACTATTTCTTTTTGCAGGACCGCCCGTCGCAAACCCTGAGCCACGACGTCACGGGATGCAGCTGCACGGTACATTCCCCGCAGGTGGTATTCCGTGTAAAAGTGACCTACGACTCGCGCAACGACCTCGCTTTCACAATGGGCGTGGCCGACAAACCCTACGCCACGACGCCGACCGTCACGCTCAAATCGGCCATCGCGGCCAATCAGGGCGGCGACCACCCCATGCAGGGAGAGTACAGCGACGACAACAGCATCGAACTCGCGTTCGATTTCACGGAAGCGGTGCCCAAATACGCCTCCTACACCGAACCGAAATACTTCCTGACGATCACCCGTTCGGAGATCGGCAAAGTCGGCAGCGGTGTGGTCAACGCCTTTTCGGTGATCGACTACCGGGATGCCGCCGGCCCGAAGGAGTATGTCTGCGACCTTCCGCAACCTATCGTGCTGGAAAAGGGCGCGAATCTCTTTGCGGCCGCCACGACCGCCCTCAAAACCACCTCGGCCTCAGCCATACAGTGGCTCGACAACCTCTGGGCCCCCTACACGGCGCCTTACGTGCTGCGTACCGCAAGCGGCAAGTACGCCAAGTTCGAAGTCACGGACTACGACCGGGGAGCGGGCCGGGTGACGATCAAGTATCTCTATCAGGGCGACGGCACCCGCAATCTTAACAGTTTAACGGATTGACGACGATGAAAACGATGAAACATAGACTGCTGCTGCTCGCCCTGGCGGTATGCGCAATACTGGCGGGATGTGCCTCGGACGGCTCCGACGACAAAGGTCCGGCTCCGGAACCGGCGCAGGTGAAAACGCTCTCGGTGGAGGGGCTCAGCGACGACCAGTGGGTTTACATCTCGCTCGAAACCGGCAGGAAGATCGGAACGAGCCCGCTCGGCGACGCCGCGCAGGACGCCGCCTGGAAAGCCCGCACGGACTGGGACATCGCCCTTTGCGGCGAGCTGATCCGGACCAACGGCGGCTCGTCGGGCAACGGCCAGGGAGCCGTTCAACGGGTCCAGAACAAGAGTTTCAATGCGCTCGACCAGGCGCCTGCCGACGGTTACACGACCGATACGGACGACATAGTCATCCGGCGGTAAACACCTCACACCACGAAAAAACTGCACCCTTTACAGGATGCAGTTTTTTTGTCTTGCGGGATGACGGATCAGTATTGCTCGGTCTCGTTGGGGAAATCGCACTCCTTCACGTCACGGACATACTGCTCCACAGCGCCGGTCATCACCGTATGCAGGTCGGCATAGCGGCGCAGGAAACGGGGCGAAAAGCCCTTGTTGATACCCAGCATGTCGTGGATCACGAGCACCTGGCCGTCGCAGCCTCCGCCGGCGCCAATGCCGATCGTCGGGGCCGAAATCTCCTTCGTCACCCGGGCGGCCAGTGCTGCGGGAATCTTTTCCAGCACGATGCCGAAGCATCCCGCGTCGCTCAGCAGATGGGCGTCGCGCACCAGTTTCTCGGCCTCGGCCTCCTCCTTGGCGCGGACCGCATAGGTGCCGAACTTGTGGATCGACTGGGGTGTCAGGCCGAGGTGTCCCATGATGGGAATACCGGCCGAAAGGATGCGCTGGACCGATTCGAGAATCTCTTCGCCACCTTCGATCTTAATGGCGTCGGCCTCGGTCTCCTTCATGATACGGATGGCCGAATCGAGCGCCACCTTCGAATTGCCCTGATAGGAGCCGAACGGCAGGTCGACGACGACCAGCGCACGCTCGACGGCGCGCACGACCGAACGTGCGTGGTAGATCATCATATCGAGGGTGATGGGGAGCGTGGTCTCGTAACCGGCCATGACGTTGGCCGCCGAGTCGCCCACGAGGATCACGTCGATACCCGCGGCATCGACGATCTTCGCCATCGAATAGTCGTAAGAGGTAAGCATGGCGATCTTTTCGCCCCGCTGTTTCATTTCCGTAAGGCGGTAAGTCGTTACCGCGCGAACTGTACTTTCAACAGACATTACTTCGGATTTTAGTTTTTAAATCGGGGCAAAGATAGCGCAAGGCAAGCGCAATGGCAAATTTATTTGGACTTTGCCGGGGATGGATGCGCAAAATCCGAATCGGCAGCTCCACGGCCTGTCATCGCCTCTAAAACCGGCGTCTTACGCCGGCGCCCCCTAAAACCCGGCTCTTAGCCGGGCGAAGAAACTCCATAAAACGACGCCCCCGGCGACCGAGACGTTGATCGAATGCTTGGTCCCGGACTGCGGAATCTCGATGGCCCCGTCGCACATATCGACCGCCTCCTGCCCCACGCCGTCGACCTCGTTGCCGAAGACCAGCGCGTATTTCACCCCCGGACGCACACGGAACGCATCGAGCATCACGGCTCCTTCGACCTGCTCCACGGCGTATATCTCATACCCCTCGGCGCGCAGTTGCGCAATGCACTCCGGGGTCGTCGCATGGCGGCTCCAGGGCACGGTCAACTCGGCTCCCAAGGCCGTTTTGTGGATGTCGCGGGAGGGCGGCACGGCGGTAATGCCGCACAGGGCGATCCGTTCCGCGGCGAAAGCGTCGGACGTGCGAAAAAAAGCCCCGACGTTCTGGGCCGAACGGACGTTGTCCAGCACCACCGTGACGGGCATTTTCTCCATCGCGGCGAACTCCGCCGCCGAGGGCCTGCCGAGTTCTTCGTTGGTGATTTTGCGCATAATGGATTCGGAATGGTTTATTTCGGGGTCAAAAATAAATAAAATTAAAATCTTTTCCTTACTTTTGTCAACTATATTCAGATGAATCGCATGAAAAGACTTTTACTGTTACTCATCCTCTGCGGAAGCTTTTCCGCGGGACATGCCCAGGAAATCCTGTTGGGCGCCGATTTCAAAATGTACTTCGACAACAAGGAGTTCGGCAGCAACAAGTTCGCGGTTCCCGGACTGGACATCGAATCGGGCACGGATTTCGCCGCCCGCCTGCTGCCCCGCATCGGCATCCGGTGGGATGAGAAGAATACGCTTTTCATTGCGGCGGATATGGTAAAGAATTTCGGTTCGGCGGAATCGGCCTATCTCTCGGAGGTGAAACCCGTCTTCTACTACCAGTTCCAGACGCCCCGCGTCACAGCCGTGGCGGGTATCTTCACGCGCGACATGATGCACGACGACGATTACTCGACGGCCTTTTTCTCCGAATCATACCGTTTCTTCCACAACCGTATGAACGGCGTGCTGGCGCAGTATAACGGTCAGGGGGGGGGCTCTTACGTGGAGTTCGTCTGCGACTGGGAAGGCATGTATTCGGAACTCTCGCGCGAAAAATTCCGCATCCTGCTCGCGGGACGCCACTATCTCAACCGCTTTTACTACGGCTTCAACTACTCGATGTTCCACTTTGCCGGACAGAAAGGTGCGGAACTGGAGAACGTCGTCGACCTGCAACTGCTGAACCCCTGCGTAGGCGTGAAATTCAATGCGTTCTTCGATTTCGACATCAAATTAGGGGCATTGCTCACGGCCCAGCGCGACCGCAGTTTCGGACATTCGTGGGAAATGCCCTGCATGGGTGAGTTCGCCTTCAAAATCAGCCGTTGGGGCCTTTCGCTCGACGAAAGACTTTATGTCGGCGACAACATCCATCCGTTCTTCTACGGACACCCGGAGGAAAATATCGGTTACGGCCGCGAGCTCTACCCGGGTGAGAGCTTCTTCCGCACCGACCAGAAGGTATACAGCCGTACGGCGCTCTCCTACCGCCGCTCGTTCTTCAACGACACGGTATCGGTCCGCGCCGAGTTCGCCGCCCATCACGACGGAACGGCCCTGGGAACCCAGCAGATGCTCGTCGTGGGCGTGAAACTGCTCAAAACGGTTTACAACAGCAAGAATCACAAAAAATAGACAAATATATGGCAAGCGAAACAACCGAAATCCGGGAGAAGTCGCTGAACTTCCTCGAAGAGATCATCGAAGAGTCTATCGCCAAAGGCGAAAAGCACATACAGACCCGTTTCCCGCCCGAACCGAACGGCTACCTCCATATCGGCCATGCCAAGAGCATCTGCATCAACTTCGGCCTGGCCAAGAAATACGGCGGCAAATGCAACCTGCGCTTCGACGACACGAACCCCGTGAAGGAGGACGTGGAGTATGTCGACTCGATCAAGCGCGACATCCAGTGGCTCGGCTTCCAGTGGGAGCTGGAGCGTTACGCGTCGGACTATTTCGACCAGCTCTACGAGTGGGCCGTGGAGCTTATCAAAAAGGGACTGGCCTACGTCGATGACCAGACGCAGGAGCAGATTCGTGAGAACCGCGGCACGGTGTCCGTGCCGGGAACCCCGTCGCCGTGGCGCGACCGAACGGTCGAGGAGAACCTCGACCTGTTCGAACGCATGAAGAACGGCGAATTCCCCGACGGCGCCAAGGTGCTGCGCGCCAAGATCGACATGGCACACCCGAACATGCTGTTCCGCGACCCGCTGATGTACCGCATCATCCACACCAGCCACCACCGCACGGGCGACAAGTGGTGCATCTACCCGATGTACGACTACGCCCACGGCCAGAGCGACTCGATCGAGAAGATCACCCACTCGATCTGCACGCTGGAATTCGACGTGCACCGTCCGCTTTACGACTGGTTTATCCAGGCGTTGGAGATTTTCCCCTCGCACCAGTACGAATTCGCACGTCTGAACCTCACCTACACGATGATGTCGAAGCGCAAGCTGCTGAAACTCGTGCAGGAAGGCGCCGTGATGGGCTGGGACGACCCCCGCATGCCGACCATCTGCGCCCTGCGCCGCAAGGGTTACACCCCGGCTTCGGTGCGCAACTTCGCCGAGATGGTGGGCGTCGCCAAGCGCGACAACGTGATCGACCTCGGGAAATTGGAATACTGCGTGCGCGAGGACCTGAACAAGGTCGCCGAGCGCCGCATGGCCGTGCTCAACCCGCTGAAAGTGGTCATCACCAACTACGACGACGATAAAACCGAGCTGTTCACAGCCATCAACAACCCCGAGGATGAAGCCGCCGGAACACGTCAGGTTCCGTTCTCGAAGGTTATTTACATCGAACGCGACGATTTCATGGAGGAGCCTCCCAAGAAGTTCTACCGCCTTTCACCGGGCGGTGAAGTGCGCCTGCGCTACTCCTACCTCATCAAGTGCGAGGAGGTCGTGAAGGACGCCGAAGGCAACGTCACGGAGCTGCACTGCACCTACGATCCGATGTCGGGCGGGGGTTCGTCGAGCGACGGCCGCCGGGTGAAGGGTGTCATCCATTGGGTGTCGGCCAAAGACGCCGTGGAGGCCGAAGTCCGGTTGTTCAATCCGCTCTTCACCAAAGAGGACCCCGACGACGTGGAGGAAGGACAGACGTGGGAGGACAACCTCAATCCCGAATCGATGGTCAAAGTCACGGGCTATCTGGAACCCTCGCTGCGCGAAATTCCCGTCGGACAGGCCGTGCAGTTCGAACGCGTGGGATATTTCTGCCCCGACACCGATTCGACCCCCGAAAAGCTGGTGTTCAACCGCACGGTGACGCTCAAGGATTCATGGGCGAAGATCAACAAGTAGACGCAGTTTACGTCCACGAAAAAGGCATCCGAAGTGATTCGGATGCCTTTTTCGTCATGCCCGCCCCGGAATCGTGCAGGCACGGCCTGAGAATTACATCAGCGGAATATAAATCTCGGTTTTCAGTTTTTCGGCCGGAACCCGGTCGGGATGATTGACGTATTTCTCGAAACAAGGGCTGTCGCGCAGGGTGCAGCCGCTCTCCGGAAGCCATTCGCCGCAGATCTTCTTATAGGCGGTCCCGATCCCGGTATAGGGGCCCGTATAGAGGAACACGGCGTATTTGCCTCCGGCAATCTCCTTTACGCCGATATCGCCGTCGGCAACAGCCCTTCCTCCGGGCAGTGCGAGGCAGACGTCGCAGCGAAGATCGCCCGCCTGCGAAATGTCGGGGTCGTTGTGGTAAATCACGAGGTTTTCGATCCCCGCAGTGAAGAGCTTATGCTCCCTGACATAACCCCACAGCCGGGTGAAATAGGAGCCGTAATCTACCTGGCTGTAATTTCCCTGCGCGCGGATGTAGGCCACGGTTTTGACGGGAATCTCGCTGATTCGGGGTTTCGACAGCCGGATTTCGGCGTCGGATTGAATGTTGCTGTTCATCATCGGACGGTTTTTAGTGATTCGATACGCTTTGGGCGAGATGCCGAAAAACCGCCGGAACGCCTTGCTCAGCGACGAGGGCGTGTCGTACCCCACGCGGTAGGCGATCTCCGCGACGGGAACATCCGTATAGCGCAGCAGCCGGGCGGCCGTTTCGATCCGTGTGCGGACGATGAATTCGCCGAGCGGCTCGCCCAGCAGGGCCGACACGATGCGGTGGAAATGGTACGGGGAAAAGGCCGACAATTCGGCCAGGACGCGCAAATCGATATCCTCGTCGAGGTGCATCCGGATATACTCGACGACCCGGTTGATGCGCTGCTGATAGTCGTTCGTGGTGGCTGGTTTGTTCTTCATCTCGGGACAAAGGTACCGCCTGCGGAACGAACGGACTTTTCCGTTTTTGCGGATTTCAGGTTCAAAGCGTCATTTTGGCGAACGTGCGCCGTCCGAGAAGGTAGCGCAGGACCACCGAGCCGCGGTAAATATGCTCCGTGGCGGAACCTTTGCGGTTTTCGCGGATCGCGCGCCGCTTGCGGGACAGGTCCTTGTGCCAGCGGAAGAAATCGCGGTAGGCGCGGAACACCGCCCGGAAATTGTCCCCGCGCCCCTGCACCAGGTAGGAGAAAGCCGCCAGCAGGTCGAGCGCCGGGCGTGCCACGGCCACAAAGAGCCGCTGTCCGGTGGAGGTGCATTTATAGAGCATCGCCAGATTGTTCCGGTGGTTGTAAAAGACTTTGGTCGGGGAATCCGTCTGGAGCGTACCGCCCCCGAGGTGGTAGACCGTGCTTTGGGGAACGACCCGCACGCGGTACCCCGCCAGCTGCATCCGCCAGCAGAGGTCGATCTCCTCCATGTGGGCGAAGAAATCGGCGTCGAACCCGCCCAATGCCCGGAACACGTCGGCCCGGCAGCAGAAAGCCGCACCGCTCACCCAGAAAACGTCACGGGCGTCGTCGTACTGCCCCCGGTCCTCCTCCACGCAGCGCAGAATGCGGCCCCGGCAGAAAGGATAGCCCAGAAAGTCGATGAACCCGCCCGAGGCCCCGGCGTATTCGAACATCGTCCGGTCGGCATAGGAGATCAGTTTCGGCGCGACGACCGCCACGTCGGGATTTGCACCCAGGCAGTCGAAGATCGGCCCGAGCCATCCCGGAGGCGTCTCGACATCGGAATTGAGCAGCAGGTAATAGTCGGCCTCGATCTGCTCCAGCGCCCGGTTATACCCTCCGGCAAAGCCGTAATTGGCATCCATGCGCAACACCGAGACCGTGGGAAATTCCGCGGCGAGAATCGCCACGGAGTCGTCCGTCGATCCGTTGTCGGCCACCACGACCCCGACCCCTTCGGGAGCCGCAGCCACGACCGACGGCAGAAAACGACGCAGGTGTTCGGCGCCGTTCCAGTTCAATATGACGATTTTAGCTACCGGCATTTCGTTTGTGTTTCCAGCGGCGGTGCGACCACATCCAAAGTTCGGGACGCCGGCGAATCTCCGCCTCCAGCATACGAACGTACCGCTCCGTGATTTCGTATTCGGCGACCTCCTCTTTACCGTCGTAGATCTGTTCGAAAGACATTTCGTAGCGTCCCCGCCGCAGACGCTCCATCTTCACGAAATAGACCGGAAGCTGACAGCGCAGGGCCAGTTTCTCACCTCCGTCGAAAAAGATCGTATCCTGATTGAGGAAGCGGAACCACCGGCTGTCGGGACGCCGCGGGGGATTCTGGTCGGCGATGAGCCCCATGGCGAGGTTCTTGCCGTCGATGCCCTTTTCCCGGTTGCGCAGGTAGAAGCGCAGGCTCTCCTTCATCGAGACCGTCGTGGCGTAATCCCCGTTGCGGAGCCGCTGGTACAACGCCTCCACGATCTTGCTCCGCAGCGGATGGTAGACTGCGACGACGATCTGCGTCGGGTCGTACAGCCCCCAGAACGAACAGTATTCCCAGCAGCCGAAATGGGCCGTCATGGCGATCCAGTCACGGCCTCCGACCCGCTCTTTCTGCTCCTCCAGCCCTTTTACGGTCAGCAGGGAGCGGCCCTTCTCCGGCGTCAAATCGGCCAAATTGATCGTATCGACGAAAATCTCCGCCAGCGTGTAGTAAAAACGCCTCCGGATAACGGCCAGTTCGCGTTCGTCCTTCTCGGGAAAAGAGTTCCTGAGATTGGTCTTCACAACCTTCATGCGGTAGCGCAGGCAGTAATAAAGCAGGACGAAAAGCAGGTTCTCGACCACATAATATTTGAACCAATAGGGCATTACAGCAAACACCCGCGCCCCCAGCCAGAGAGATTCCAGCCCGATTCGTTGTATAAGGGTCAGCTTCGTCGTTTTCATGCCTGCCGCACGGTTAAGGTTCTACGAAAAGTTTCACGTTCTCGACCTTGGTGCGAACCTTCAGCCAGCGGGAGAGCGTCTCCCGGTCGATCGGCGCCGCAGGGTCCCTGGGCGTCACCACGCACACGAGCGTCGTATCGCCGGGCGTGCCCTTCACGTCGAAGGTGATGCCCTTCGTCAGCGAAATGGCGCCGATGTTCTCCATCATGGCTCCTACCTCACGCGAGATGTCATCCACCTCGACGTTGGTCACCCGGTAGCGTTTCAGCTGCGAGGCCATCTCCCCGATACGGCGGTTCTTCTCTTCCAGCAGCTCCTTATAGCTCTGCTGCAGCGACGCCACGTCGATCTTGTCCTCGGTGTTGGCCTGCCGGACGACCAGTTCGGTCTCCTCCAGTCCGAAACTGCGCATCTGCGTCCGGGCGTTCTCGATCACCTCCCCGCCCAGCGGTTCGCCCACGAGCAGCAGTTCGATCTGCGACGGTTTTTTGCCCTGTGCGTAGTACTTGTTGCACTCGATCACGCGCGTATGCGGAAAATTGAAGACCTGTGCCACGTATTTGTCGGCCACGGCCTCGAACACCGAGACCCGGACCATGTGGAAACCGATGACGACGCTCGGAATGAAAGTCACCAGCGTGATGACCATCATCAACCGTTTGACCGTGCGTTCGCGGCCCTTGTCGATGAAGGCTTTCTTCTCGTATTTCAGGAAACGCACCATGGCGTAGGTCGCCAGGGCGATGAAAACCGAGTTGATGAAGAAGAGGTAGAACGCCCCGAAGAAGAATTTGAACTGCCCCGTGGCCAGTCCGAAACCCGCCGTGCAAAGGGGCGGGATCAGCGCCGTGGCGATGGCCACGCCGGGAATCACCGTCGAGGTGCGGTCCTGCCGCGTCTGCGCCACGATGCCCGCCAGGCCGCCGAAGAGGGCGATCAGCACGTCGTAGGTCGTCGGCACGGTGCGCGCCAGCAGTTCGCTGCTGTTCGACGAAAGGGGCGAGATGAAGAAATAGACCGTCGAGGTGATGATCGCGACGATGAACATGAGCGTCAGGTTGCGCAGCGACTTTTTCAGCAGATCGAAGTCGCTGATGCCCAGCGACAGGCCCACGCCCATGATCGGGCCCATGATCGGCGAAATGAGCATCGCGCCGATGATTACGGCAGCCGAATTGACGTTCAGGCCCAGCGACGCGATCATCGTGGCGAAGATCAGCACCCAGAGGTTGACGCCGCGGAACTCCACGCCTTTCGAAATGGCGGCCACGACCTCGTCGCGCTGCGCCTGATCTTCATCGAGGCTGAAGCGTCCCTTCATAAACTCGCGCAGCTCCCCGATCCACGCCGAGAACGAGCTCCGCACCTGCTGTGTATTGTCCGTACGATTATTTTCCATAACCGGTGTTTTCCATTTAAATTACTCCTCCTGCGACTCCTGCGCACGGCGGACCTTGGGCTTTCCGGCCACGACGATCACGAACTCCCCTTTGGGTTCGGTCGTGCGGAAATGGTCCAGCACCTCGGCGACGGTGCCGCGCACGGTCTGTTCGAATTTCTTGGTCAGCTCCCGCGACACCGAGACCCGGCGTTCGGGACCGAAAACCTCGGCGAACTGCTCCAGACACTTCACCACGCGGTAGGGCGATTCGTAGAAGACCATCGTCCGCTCCTCGTCGGCCAACGTCTGCAACTGCTTGCTGCGGCCCTTCTTCTGGGGCAGGAACCCCTCGAAGCAGAAGCGGTCGCAGGGGAAACCGCTCTGCACCAGCGCCGGGATCAGCGCTGTGGCCCCGGGCAGCGTTTCGACCTCGATCCCCGCCTCGACGCACGTGCGCACGAGCAGGAACCCCGGGTCCGAAATGCCCGGCGTCCCGGCGTCCGACACAAGGGCGGCATCGCGTCCCGCAGCGATCGACTCGGCGACCAACTGCACCGTGGCGTGTTCGTTGAACTTGTGATGCGAACGAAGCTTCTGCTCGATGCCGAGATGCTTCAAAAGGAACGAGGTCGTGCGCGTATCCTCCGCCAGAATGAAATCCACACTGCGCAGGACGTTTACCGCGCGCAGCGTGATGTCGTCCAGATTGCCGATCGGCGTAGGTACGATATAGAGTTTGGCCATCGCTGTCAGGCAAATTTACGTTCGAGCAGTTCCATCAGCAGTTTCACCCCGTCGGAATTGGGGTTCCACGCATAGTTTTCGGCAATGTAAATCATGCAGTCGTCGAAATCGGCGCAGTCGTTGAGCGTCCCGATCGCCTGCTCGTAAGCCTCGCCGTCGCCCCCGAACAGGTCGCGGATCAGCAGGAATTTATCGTTGATGCCGATGGCTTTGCGCAAGTCGGTGACGGGCTCGCTGCGGCGCAGTTCCGAAGCCCGGTCGCGCGGCGCGGCCAGCGTGTCGGCCAACGTCTGCACGTCGTGGTTGATGACGTCGCCCAACACGGTTGCGGCGGGAGCGACCGATTCCAGCGTGATCTCCTCGAAACCGGATTCGTTATCGTCCTCTTCGGCTGCGGGCTGCGGCACGACGGGCGTTTCCCGGATTTCAGGCATTTCGGCAGGTTTTTCCGGAGCTGCCGCAGGCGTTTCAACCACAGCCTCGGGTTCCGGAACCGGGGTTTCCACGGGAGCCGGAGCCGGGATTTCCGCAGGCGCCGCAACGGGCTTCGGAGCCGGTTCGGGACGGGCGGGCGTTTCGGCGGCCGTATCGTAGAGCGACATGATGACGCGCTGTTTGTTGCGGTGGCGGATGGTCTCGTCCTCCAGTCCGAACAGCGTAGGCGCCACATAATGAGACTTATCGGGTTGTGCCCCCGGTCCGGCGGCCTCAATCGGTTCCGGCTGCGGTTCCGGTTCAACGGAAACAGGCTCCGCAACGGGTTCTGCAACGGGTTCTGCAACCGGCTCTGCAACGGGTTCCGGTCCGGCAGGTGCGGACTCTGCGACAAGCCCGGGTTCTGCAACGGGCTCGGACTCCACAACGGGTGCAGGCTCCGCAATGGATTCCGGCTCCACGACGGGCCCGGGCTCCGCTACAAGTTCCGGTGCCGCAACGGGCTCGGACACTACAACGGGTGCAGGCTCCGCAATGGGTTCCGGCTCCGCCGCAAGTTCCGGTGCCGCAACGGGCTCCGGGATCGTCTCTTCGGCGACCGGCGCCGCAGATTCCTGCTCCGGTTCCGATTCTTCCGGCCCGGCAAAAGGATCGAGCGAGAGCACGTCGCCCAGGTCTATGACCTCTGCGACAGCCGCAAATTCCTCCCCGACAGCATTTTCCACAACAGCGCCCGCAGCGCCGAAGCGCACCTTATCATAGATCGACCGCAGTTTTTCGAGCGCCAGATCGCGTTCGAGGGCCGGAACTCCGTCCGCCTGCACCCACCCTTCGACGAGCGCCGAAAGCTGCTGCAATTCGCCTTGTATCGTTTTCAAATCCATAGTTCCATCCAATTTCGACCTCCAAAGATAATATTTTATCGGCATAAGTGGAAATATCCCCCAAATTTAACGCCGCCTGTGACCGCCTTTCCAGACCCGAAATACGGGATGCATACGACCGGATCGGACCGGTCCGACAGTCCGAACACAGTGGCAGTGGTTCTGAATCAGCAACTAAGCGGCAGACGGCGGATAACAATGCCGCCACATAGAGGACCCAAAACTTACAGTTTAGAACCATATCAGTCAATTTTGCTAACAATCAAAATTTTTTCGCCGAAAATGCTCTTATTTTATTGTTTTCCAAATAAAAACCCATATATTTGTTTTGCGTTAATTCCACATAATTCTTAAAATAGCTTCATGAAAACGAAAATTCTCCTTTCGTTGATCTGCTTAGCGGGGGGGGGATTTTTTCCCTCCTGGCCCAAACTAAGTCGATAACGGGCACAGTCTCCGGTCCGGACGGTCCGATAGTCGGTGCAACGGTCCTGGTCGAAGGCTCTTCGACAGGCACGACAACCAATTCTGACGGAAAATTCGTCATTTCCGCGCCCGCGAGTTCCACGCTCGTCGTTTCATTCATCGGCTACAAGACCCAGAAAGTAGCCGTCGCGGGAAAAACCACCCATCTCTCCGTAATTTTACAGGAAGACGCCCAGAACATCGAACAGGTGACGGTCGTCGGCTACGGTTCCGGCAGCAAGATCGGAACGACGATCGGTTCCGTGGCCAAGGTCAAAGCCGAGGCGCTGGAAAACAAACCGACGCCCAATGTGGCGGACGCTTTGCAGGGCAAGGTCGCCGGTCTGGCAGTTTATACCGACTCGGGCGAACCCTCCTCCTCCACCTCGATCCGCCTGCACGGCGCAGGATCGATCTCGGCAGGCGTGGCCCCGCTGATCGTACTGGACGGCGTGCCGGTATCGACAAGCATCTTCACCTCGCTCAATTCCAACGACATCGAGTCGATCAACACCCTCAAAGACGCTTCCGCGACCTCGATCTACGGATCGCGTGCCGCCAACGGCGTGATCTACATCGTGACCAAACGCGGCCGCCGCAACGAGGACATCGACATCGTAGTCCGCGCCCAGTACGGCATCTCACAGCCCGCAACGAGCAAATACGAGGTGATGTCCTCCTCGGAAGTCGCCGCCTATCAGTTGGAATACAACCTCATTAACCAGGCCAAATACGACGAAATCATGGCCTCGGGAGTCAATACCAACTGGCGCGATTACTATTACAAATCGAATGCGCCGGTCTATCAGGTAGACCTCTCCATCTCCGGCGGATCGGAGAAAACAGCCTATTACATTTCAGGCTCCTATATGAATAAGGAGGGAACAGCCCCCGGCTCGGGGCTGGAACGCTACTCCTTCCGCAGCGACATCAACGTCTACGCCCGGGACTGGCTCAAATTCGGGGCGAACGTCACGATGAGCTTCGATTCGCGCCAACTGGCCTACACGGAAATCAACTCAGTCTACAACGCCGCCTTCATGTCCCAGCTGTCGCTCCCCTACGAGAGCCCCTACGACGAGAACGGAAAGGAGAAAGAGACCATCTCGGGGTATCCCAACCCCAACTACATGCGCAAGACGCATCCCTCGGGCGGCAAGAACCTCGCCCTGCACGGCAATGCCTACATTCAGATAACGCCGGTCAAAAACCTGAACATCAAATCGGTGTTCGGCACGGACGCCTATGCCTACTGGAGCGACTCCTACGCGCTGGCCTCCTATTTTAAGGGACTGAACAACGGAACCGTATCGCGGGCCCATCAGAACGGCGGAACCTTCACCTCCACGAACACCGTAGACTACAATTTCGACTTTTCCAATCCCGACCATAAGCTCTACCTGATGGCCGGTCAGGAAGGAATCCGCTCCGACGCCCTCACCTTCTCGGCCCAGCGCAGCGGACAGATCCGCGACGAACTGATGATGCTGTCAGCCGGTGTCGGAACCCCGGGCGTAGCCGACAACAAGTCGAGCTACGTCTTCAACTCCTGGTTCGGACGGGCCGAATACAGCTATGCCGACAAATACGTCTTCGACGCCTCCGTCCGCCGCGACGCCTCGTCGCGCTTCGGACGCAACAACCGTTCAGGTATTTTCTATGCGTTCGGCGCCATGTGGGACCTCGGAAAAGAGCGGTTCCTGACCGGCAACAGCGTCCTCAGCGGTCTGAAGCTGAAGGTCTCCTACGGTACGCAGGGCAATGCCGAAATCTCCAACTATGCACATATCTCCCACCTGTCGACAACGGCCTATGGCGATAAAGTCGGCCTTTACAACGGTTCGGAGGGAAATCCGGACCTGGGTTGGGAAACGCAGAAACTCTTCACCGTGGCCGTCAACGTCGAATTCATCGACCGCATCCGCTTCGAAGCCGAATTCTACAACCGTGCGACGGACGACCTGCTGATGGACGTGCCCGTACCCGCCACGTCGGGTTACCTGTCGCAGCCCAAGAATGTCGGCGCAATGGTCAACCGGGGCATCGACCTGACGCTGAATGTCGACATCTACCGCACACGCGACTGGTACGTCGGATTCAACGCCACATTCAACTATAACCGCAACAAAATTACGCGTCTGTTCGACGGGCTCACGGAATACGCCCTCTCCCGGGCGGGAATCTGCTACACGATCGGCCACGATTCGAGCGAATTCTACATGCAGAAATACATGGGCGTCAATCCCGACAACGGAGCTCCCCGATGGGAGATCATCGATCCCGAAACCGGCGAACGCGGCCTGACCGAAGATTACAACAAGGCGACCATGCAGCTGCTCGGCAAAACCTACATGGCCCCCTACACGGGAGGTTTCGGCGTCAACGCCGGATGGAAAGGGATCAGTTTCTCGGCCGATTTCTCGTGGAACTACGGCAAATACCTGGTCAACAACATGCTGACATTCCTCGAGAATCCCAGCCTGGCCCCGGCTTTCAACCGCTCGAAACGCCTGCTGCACGCCTGGAAAGAGCCGGGCGACATCACCGACATTCCCCGGCAGGATATGAACTACGCCACGCAGTTCGACTCCAGCATCCTCGAGGACGCCTCGTTCCTGCGTCTGAAAAACCTGACGATCTCCTATGATTTCCCCAAAAAACTGATCCAAAAGAGCGGTTTCCTGAGCGGTGTGAAAATCTATTTCGTCGGCCGAAACCTGCTCACCGCGACCAAATACACGGGTTACGATCCCGAGGTCGACACGAACATCTCGCTGGGCGACTATCCCAACACCCGCGAATTCATGGGCGGCATCCAGCTCACTTTCTGACCGTCAAATCCAAAGAGTCACTCTGTCATGAAAAACAAAATCTACACCATATTATTCGCAGCAGTCGTATGTTTTGCCTCGTGCAACCTCGACAAAGAGTCGCCCGACAGCATTCCTTTCGACAAGGCGTTCTCCGACATGGGAAGCATCGAGGCACTCGAAAGAGGCGCATATTCGCGCCTGCGCACGGCATACAGCATCAGCAGCATGATCCTCCCCGACCTGCAGGCCGATTACGTGCACGCAATCTCGGGATTCTCCAACACCTACGGAAACGTCTACCAATGGACGTTTTCCCAGGACGACGGGGACATCGCCACCGTTTGGAACGACCTTTACGGAGGCATCGCATTCTACAATTTCATCATCGAAGGCATCGACTCGAAACTGGGTTTCGAACCGACCGCCAGCGAACGAACGGCGCTGAACAACATACAAGGACGTATGTATCTGATGCGGGCACTGTCGTACAGCCTGCTGGCCGAGCGTTTCTGTGGCGACTACGATGCCGCCACGGCGAAAAACGAGTACTCCGGCGTGCCGTTGGTCACCACCTACGACTCCAGCAAAAAACCCGCCCGCGCCTCGCTCTACGACGTTTACGACAAGATCCTGAAGGACATCGAGCAGGCCAAACAACTGCTCGCAGACCAGAACGGTTCGCCCAACTCCACGACCCTGAACCTCGACTGCGTCCTGGCTCTCGAGGCCCGTGTCCTGCTGCAGACGGACAATTATCCCGAAGCGCTGAAAAAGGCCAATGACCTGATCGGCAAGCAGACCTACACACTTATCGACTCCGAAGAGGAACTGCGCGAAATGTGGACCTACGACAGAAGCCCGGAGACGATCTTCCAGTTCTACGCCAGCAAGACCGAGACGGCCTACCAATGGGGATACTATTTCTACAACGAATACAACAACGGCACGGACAACAAACAATACACGATGTATCCCGACTACATTCCGGCACAGGGATGCGTGGACAGGTATGATGCGGCCGACTGGCGCCGCACGGTCTATTTCCTGGACTGCACGACCGATGCCCCGGTAGACGGTCGTTTCATCGTCGCGATCATCAAAGGCCAAAGCATGTTCGCACGCAACCTGACGGTCATCAGCAAATATCCCGGCAACCCCGACCTGCGAACTACATCGGCCTGGAACTACTACAACACATTCAAACCGTTCCGGCTGGCCGAGATGTACCTGATCGCCGCCGAGGCCGCCGTGCTGAGCGGCGGCGATGCCGAAACTCCGCTCAACGAACTGCGCATGCACCGCGGACTCCCGAAACTCCCCGCCGTGACGCTGGCCGACGTACAGGAGGAGCGTTACCGCGAAATGATGATGGAGGGCACCCGCCTGACCGACCTCAAACGCTGGGGCCTGGGCATGACCCGCGGCAAGGCGCAGGAGGGCGAAGCCTCGAAGACCGGAGGAAATCCTTGGTCCTATATCGACTTCGTCACGGAAATAGGGTCCGACATCTCGAAACCGAAGGGCGACTACATGTTCGTATGGCCGATCCCGGCATCCGAAATCTTCGCCAACCAGCAGCTCGGCGGCCAGCAAAATCCCGGCTGGGTGCGATAACCGTAACATGCTCTCCGGCAGCCAGTCTCATGTCCCCGAGGACATGGGGCCTTGCCGGAGGTATATCCTGACATCAACAATTCTTCAAAAAAAACAGACTTATGAAAACAGCAAGAGCAATCATCCTGACCATTGCCCTCCTCCTTTCGTCCATGTACGCAAGCGCCCAGATTCCCGCCGTGAAGGTGGAAAACGCCAAGGGAGAGACCGTCAGCACGGGCAGCCTCGTCGACGGCCAAACACCGATGATCATTTCATTCTGGGCCACAACCTGCAAACCCTGCATTCAGGAATTGGACGCCATCAACGAGGCGCTGCCCGACTGGCTCGAGGAGGCCGAATTCCGCGTAGTGGCCGTCTCCACGGACGACGCCCGCTTTACGGCCAAGGCCCGTTCGCTGGCCCAGGGCCGCGGATGGGGCGATTTCACCCTCCTGTTCGACAAGAACCAGGAGTTTATGCGTGCCATGAACGTAACGCTCACGCCGCAGGTCTATGTGGTCGACAAAGACGGCAAGATCGTCTACTCGCACACGGGTTACTCCCCGGGCAGCGAGAACGAACTGCTGAAGAAGATCAAAGAACTGAAAAAATAACCCCGTACCCCGTTTGAAACCATGATCAGGAAGAATCCCCGACTGCTGACGCTGGCGCTCGCAACGCTCGTCGCAGGGACAGCCGCGGCGCAGGAGCCCCAGAAGGGCTATCTCACCGGAAGCTTCGAGACCAACACGATCTATTACAGGGACGATGCGAAAACGAATGCCACGGCCCCTGACGACCATTTCGGCTCGAACAACTTTCTCAAACTCGACTACTACCGCGGCAAGTTGGCCGTGGGCGTGCAAATGGAAGCTTACCTGCCGGTGCTGCAGAGTTTCCCCACGGAACTGGCCGGCACGAAGCTGACCAACTACTATGTGACGTGGCAGGACGATGCCTTCTCGGTCACGGCCGGCACATTTTACGACCAGTTCGGCAGCGGCCTGCTGTTCCGGAGTTGGGAGGACCGGATGCTGGGCATGAACAACGCCCTGATGGGCGCGCGATTCATCTACAACTACAAGAACATCGTCGCTTTCAAGGCCGTCTGGGGACTTCCTCGCCTGGGCATGGAGTTCTCCGAGACGCAGGTACGCGGCGCCGACCTTAGCTTTTCACTCGCAGAACTGCTGAAATGGAACAACACGTCGCTCTCGCTGGAAGGCTCCGTGCTGAGCCGCTACGAAAAGATCCCGCAAGACCTGATCGACGAGGGCGGCAAACCCAACAGCGAAGGTTACTCAGGACGTATCTATTTCGAACGCAGCGGCTTCTCGCTGAAGGCCGAGTACGTGGATGCCGGAAAGAAATACGCCATCGATCCGGAAGTCAGTCAAGACGGCGACATCTACCTCCAAAAGACCGGCAGCGCACAACTGCTCGAGCTCGGCTACAACCGCAACGGACTGGGAATCAGTCTATCCGGACGCCGACTGGAGTGGATGCGCTCGGAAATCACCTCGAACGGAAACCTCAAATCATCGTCGGCCAACCTACTCAATTACATCCCCGCCATGTGCACCCAGTACACCTACATGCTGACCAACCTGCACCCCTACACAGCACAGATCGGCGATGCGGTCTACAACAACAGCGGCGAAATCGGCGGACAAGCGGACATCTTCTACAACTTCAAACGCGGCTCCGCGCTGGGCGGCAAGCGCGGACTGAAAATTCACGCCAATTTCTCCACCTATTACACGCTCCACAAGGAGGGTACGGCCAAGGCCGGGAAACTGCTCTACCGCGACATCAGCATCGACATCGAAAAACAATTCACGCGCAAGTTCAAGGCGGTTCTGCTCTACTCGATGCAGGAGGAGAACCCCAGTTACGGCCGGAAATCCGCGACACGCCTGCAGAACGTCTTCGTCGCCGACCTGCAATACAAATTCACGCCGAAGTTCTCCACCCGCCTCGAGCTTCAATACCTGACCACGCACGAGGACGAAAAGGATTGGATGGCGGCGCTGCTGGAGATAAACTTCGCCCCCTCGTGGAGCATCTACGGCAGCGACATGTACAACAACGGCGGCAGCAAAATCCACTATTTCAATGCGGGCGTCAGCTATGCCCGGTCGCGCACCCGCATCGCCCTGAGCTACGGCCGCAACCGCGAGGGACTGCTCTGCTCGGGCGGCGTATGCCGTCTTACCAGGGCCTACACGGGCGCGAACCTGCAAATCACCACCTCATTTTAAACGAAAAATACAAACCATGGAAAAGACATTCAAATTTTTATTGGCAGGCCTGCTCCTGACGGGATTCACGGCCTGCGAAGGCAGCGACGACGGTGAAAAACCGGGCCCCAACGGCGAAATCAAAGCTCCCTACACGATCAGCGTCGACAAAAACGAGATCGAGGCCGACGGCAAAGATGCCGCAAATTTCATCCTGACCGACGCCAACGGGAACGTGCTCACGGAGAACGAACAACTCAACTACATCGTCTTCGAAAACACGGCGACCGGCAACCAGCTGGACAAGAAGACCTCAGCTTTCACAGCGGTCAAGAACGGCACCTACACCTTCAAGGCGCTCTACAAGAACAAGCCGAGCGAAAACACGGTGACCGTCACAGCCAAAAACCGCTCCGCCTACGAAAAATATTTCCGGAAGGTGGCCGCCTACGACATCACCAACGTCAATTGCGGATATTGTCCCCTGATGGCCTCGGCACTCGAAAACACGGCTGCGGAGTGGAAACAGCACATGACCGTATTCGCCATCCACGGCCCATATGACCTCCAAGACCCGTACATCATCGGCAGCGTGGCCAACAACCTGCTCAGCAAGTATATCGGGAGCGGTTCCTACCCCTCCGCAATCTTCAACCTCGACTACACGATGACCGGGGCCGGCGACGCCAAACCGGCATTCATCGCGGGCGTTATCGAAGACCAACTGCGCACGAACCCCGCGACCTGCGGCATCCGCATCAACTCGTCGTATGCCGACAAGACCATCACGATCAATGCCGGACTCACCTCCAGCACGGGCGGCAAATACGACATCGGTTACGCAGTGCTGCTGAACAACGGAACGTATGTCGGAGGCACAGCGTCCGACAACAAGTACGATGATATCGTAGTGGGCCTTTCGGGCAACTATATGGCCATGTCCGAAAACGCCTTCACCGTGGCGGCCAACGAGGAGCACACGGGGGCGACGACTTTCGAGCTGAAAGAGGACATCGCCGGCAACCTGTCCAACTACCGCGTCGCGGTGTTCGCCCTGCGCAACAACGGAAGCAAGGTCATCATCGACAACGTAGCGGAGTGCAGCCTGGGCGGCAGCGTCGACTACAAAGTAAACGAATAGCCTGATGAAAACCGTTTTGCGATACCTGCTGGCCGCAGCCGCCTTCACGGCCGCCGTCTGCTCTGCGGCATGCTCGGGGTCGGACGACGATCCCGGCGTGCCTGCGGGCACGCTGCATATCTCGGCGGACAGAACCGCCATCACCGCCGGAGGGCCGGAAGCCGTCACTTTCCGGGTGATGTACGGATCGTCCGACGTCAGCCGCTCGGAGCGGATGCACCTCGTGCAGGAATTCAGCGGACAGGCGACCGAGCTGGACGGAGGCATCAACACCTTCGCCGCCCCGGCACCGGGCAGCTACACCTTCAAAGCCCGCTACCGCGACGGGGAGAAAGTCGTGGAAAGCGAAAACTCGGTCGTCGTGACAGTCTCCGCCGGCAGCAGCTCCGGGAACTATTACCGAAAACTGCTGTTCATGCAGTTCACCTCGGTCGGATGCGTCAACTGCCCGGCGATGAGCACCTCGCTGAAAGCCGTTCAGGAGGAACGTCCCGGACGTATCGCCGCGGCATCGTTCCACCTGCAGTACGACCCGAATTACCCCGATCCGATGTGGATCAAAGCCAACGACATGTACGGACAGAAGTTCGACGTCACGGGCCTGCCGACCGGATTCCTCGACCTGCGCCCCGACGTGCGGATGTCGTCCGACAAGGCCGCCATCGACAAAGCGATCGCCGCCGCGCTCACGGAAAATTCCGCAGACTGCGGAGTGGCCCTCGCCACCGCCTACGACGCCGGCTCCCGGGAGGTGAAGGTCGAAGTGAAGGTCACGTCCGATGCCGCGGAGACCTACCGCTACCTGATCCTGCTGGTCGAGGACGGCATCTCCTATTTCCAACTCGGTGCGGACGAAGCGACCTATACCCACAACAACGTGGTTCGCGCCGTCCTCTCGTCGAACGTCTACGGAGAACGGCTGAATCAGGGCAACGCCCTGCAACCGGGTGTAGAAGTCAAAGCCAGCCGCTCGACGACGCTCGGCGCGAGCTGGAATCCCGCGAACATGCGCATAATCGCAGCCGCCCTCGCCTCGCAGGACGGCGGCGTGACTTTCACCTGCCGCAACGCGAACGAATGCGCATTGGGCGGAAATGCGAATTACCAATATAACGAATAGACTGCTATGAAATCTTTCAAACAGCTCACGGTACTGCTGTGCATCCTCGGCCTGGGCGCCGCGGGGTTCTCCTGCTCGGGGAACACCGACGACGACCCGGCTGCGGAGCTGACGCTGAAACCCAGTGCCGCGGCCATTACTGCAAATGGCAGCGACGCCGTCACCTTCAAAGTCACCGACGGTGCGTCCGACGTGACTGCAGAGGCCGAAATCCGCTGCACGACCGACAACACGGCTGTCGAAAACGCCTCGTTCTCGACGACCGTGGCCGGTGAATACCTCTTCCAGGCATCCTACGGGGGCAGGACCTCCAAAACGGTGAAGGTCACGGCCAAGGCCGATGAGACCCCCTCGGGGCCGTCGCAGTTCGTCCGCCAGATTTGCGTCATGGAGTTCACCGGGCAATGGTGCGCCAACTGCCCGGCAGGCTTCAACTACATGAACTTCATCATCAGCCGCAATTTCCCGGACGCCGCCCATGTGATCGCCTTGCACGACAACGGATCGGGCAGCGACGAATTTGCCATCGATGTACAGAAGACCATTGCCCGGGACTACGGGCTGACGGGCTACCCCATGGCGTTGGTCGACATGCGCGACCTGCGTCCGCTGACCGCCGACACCGACCAGTCCTTCAAAAAGAGCCTGCAAGCTTCGCTGGACGACTACCCTGCTCATTGCGGCGTCGCCGTGAAGTCGATGTATGACGCCGCCGGCAAAAAGGCGAAAGTCACCGTCCGCGTCCACTCCGAGAAGACCGAAACTTACCGCGTGGCCGTCTGGATCATCGAAGACGGGCTCTCCGGGACGCAGAACGTCGGCGGACAATACCAAGATTATACCCACAGCCATGTGGCCCGCCTGTTGGCCGGCTCGGCCCCCAATAACTACAAAGGCGAAAGCCTGGGCGAAATCCCGGCGAACACGGAGAAGTCGAAAGAATTCGACATCGCCGTCAATCCGGCCTGGAACCTGGACAACACCTCCGTCTACGCCCTTGCCATCGGCGCCGACGGATATGTGAACAATATGAACTTATGCAAGATCGTGGACGGCGACGCCGACTACGAACGTGTGGCCGAGTGATTCTTTGTTTAATTTAAATGCGTTAACTTTATGAAAACGAACTTTCTGAAATTTTTCCTGACGACGGGAATCATCCTGTCCCTGGGAGCCCTCGCCGCATCGTGCTCCGACGATGACACCAAGGACCCCAAACCCGAGCCCGAACCCCCTACCGGTGAAAACACCTACATCACGACCGAAGGCCCCACTCCCATCCGTTACGTGGAGACGAAATACATCGGCTCCGAAAACGGCGTGACGATCGAAGCTACCGAAGTTACCTCCGACAACATCAAATTCACCTGCCAGCCGGGAGCCGACGTAGTCAGCTACCGCGTGCAGCTCTACCCCATGGGCGCGGCCTACAACACGATGCTCAACGCCATGAACTCGGAGAAAAAGGAGAGCCTGACCACCACCGAGACCGACAACTGCCTCTTCCTGATGCTCCTCAACACCGAGTCCGCAGTCTCGGGCGGCAAGCTCTTCAACGAAAAGGGCTACGGCGAGGATTTCGCGTCGTATGAGTTCGACTACATGAACTCCGACCTGCAGGTCTTCGACATCCAGCCGGACATCGAATACCTGATCGCCGTGCAGGCTTTCTTCGACGAAGAGGGTCTGCAAAGCCCGGGCGACCTCTGCATCTGCCACGTGAAAACGCCCAAGAAAGAGCTCGTGGGCAATCCGACGATCGCCTTCGACGTGGTCACCTCGTTCACGGCCTATCAGGTGACACATATCCCCAACAACGATTGCAAGTATTACTACTACCTCAGTTCGGTCACCGACGAGATTCAACAGTACATCGACGCCTACGGCGAAAGCATGTACCGTCAGTTCATGTGCCACTACGGCGCCCGCCTGGACGTCTCGACGGACGACCTCTCGTTCACCGCCACCGACCAGAGCAACGAGCTGAAATACGTGGCGACGGCCGTCGCCCTGGATGCCAACGGAACCGCCGTGGACAAGATTTTCCGCAAGGATTTCGAACTGCCCAAGGTTCCGGCCGAGACCGATGCGGCCGAATATACGATCTCCACGCCCGATAAAATTGGCGGTTCGATCGTCGAATTCGACCTCCGTATGGAGAAGACCTGCCGGGACCTCCGTTTCCGGTTCGTCACGAAAGCCGTAGCCGACGAGGTCATGGCCCGCGACGAGGCCGAGAGACAGGCCTACGCCCAGCGAATCTATGACGTACAGACCGAGAGCGAATCATCGTGGTATGTGGCGAACACGAACTTCTCCTTCGACCGCGACAACAACAAGCCGACGGGAGACGCCCTGGACAAGCGCGAATACTGGTGGGACCTCGCGGGCGACACCGAATACGTCATCCTCTACACCGGCGTCAACTACTACAACGAGGTTTCGACCCTGAAAGCCACCGAAGCGTTCCGCACCAAACCCATCGTCCGCGACGCCCCGGAAACCTGCGAGTCGGACATCGAAATGCGAATCAGCGAGACCGACCGCACCTCGGTAACGATGGAGTTCAAATACAACACCGAAAAAACCGCTCTCTACTACTTCCAGTATTACAGCCCGGTCACATCAGTTGGCCTCGATGGAGGTACAATGATATTCCCCGACATCAAGGACGGCAGCGACGACGCCCGTTACAAACCCGGCAAAAAAGTAGGCAAAGACCAAACCGGCGGCTGGCTCTTCTATTTCCTCGACTACAGGAATCCCGACGCGTACTCGACCCCCTGGCCGAATATGTGGCAGGCCGACGGCAAGGGCGACCAGGTCGTGACCTACCGTTGGAACGGCTTCGATGCCGGCACGACCTATGAGTTCGCCTATATGGCCGAAGACTGGAACGGCGTGCTGAGCCCCGTGAAGTTCTGCACCGGCGTCACGCCGACCATCGAAGGCGGTGACAATCCCACGATTTCGGCCACGGCTCAGCGGCAGAACGACGGCTCCTATAACGTTTCGTTCGTCACCAACGAAGATTCGCGCCAACTGCTCCATCTCTCCGTCTCGATCAACGACGCGGGGGCAAAAGAGCTGGGCCTGCCCGACCTGCGCGACAAGAATCCGGACATCGCGTATGCCGACTACATCCAGACGTGGGAGGAGTACGTGCTGGCCAACGGCCTCACCACCACCGCCATGACCTCATCGCAGACGGTTATCCCCGAAGGAGCCATCACGGTAGCCATGGGAATCGCCGTCGGAGGCACGAACCCTGCCGCACCGGTATACAGCAAGCTGGCGACCGTGGTATTCACCGACGGAAAGGCCGTTTCGCTCGAAGAATACCTCGGCGTCAAAGTGGCGGCGAACCTTTCGAGCGTCAACACGTTCACGAAGAGCGTTCCGGGTCCCGCCGTACAGCCCAACGGCCGCCCGCGGATACTCCGGAGGTAGCAAAATTCAAATACCGTCCGGCACCCCTGCGGATGCCGGACGGTTATAATCCCCAAAACCCCTGCATCATGAAAACAAATTTATGGACTGACGGAAAGAACCGGACCGGCAAGCTGCTCTGCGCCTTGTGTGCAGTGGCGCTGTCGGCAGCGTTCACGGGTTGCGAGTACGACGATGCGGACATCAACAACCGCATGGACCAGTTGGAAAAGCGCGTCACGGAGCTGGAAAAGGATATGAAAACCCAGATCGAAGCCGTGCAGCAGATGCTCGACGGCAAACTCACCATCGCGTCCTGCACCTACGACAAGGCAACGGGACTCTACACGGTCGTGCTCTCCAACGGAGATGTCCTCACCGTTGCCGCCGCGGCCGGCGAAGGCGCTTCGCTCATCGGCGTGGCCGAGGAGGACGGCGCCTACTACTGGACGCTCAACGGCGAACCCCTGAAGGATGCCGCAGGCAACAAACTCCCCGTGGCGGTGGCTCCCGGCATCCGCGTGAACACGGCGACCAACGAATGGGAGGTTTCGCCCGACGGCGGCAAAACGTGGCTCGGAACGGGCATCACGGCCGAGGAGGGTGCATCGCTCTTCGCCAAGGTCGAGGAGGACGAAGGGTTCGTCTACTTCACGCTGGGCGACGGAACCCGGCTGAAAGTGGCCCGCTCGACGGATTTCCGCTGCACGCCGCTCGCCGGAAAGCAGTATTTCACCGCCGGACAGACCCGCACGGTCAAACTCGACATGAGCGACGTCAAAAAATCGACCATCACCAAGCCCGACGGGTGGAAAGCCGTCATCGAGAACAGCGAGCTGAAAATCACGGCCCCGGCCGCCGAAAACAGCTACGCCGAAACGGGCGGTAAAGTCGCCGTCGTAGCCGTGGCCTCCAACGGCCAGAGCTCGATCTCCGAAGTGGGCGTCGAAATCGGCACGCCCCCGCACGAAATCACCATTGACGCCGACCTGAACGTCACGATTACCATCGACTCCAAACTGGCGCAGGAGTGGCTTTACGAAGGCTACTACTACGGCGTGCGAAAACTCTCGGAGTTCTCGCCCGAACAGGTGCTCGAGTACATCCGCAACGACGACCGTACCCGCCCCATAAAGAAAACGACGACGACGACCCTCGAAGCCATGCTGGGCGCCAAACCCGAACAAGGTGTGAGTTACGTGGTCTATGCAGTAGACTCGAACTACGACGATTCGGTAGGGGCAGCGGTGCTCGACAGTCCGGAAGAGATGCTCTACACGGTCGCCCAGAGCATCTATACCAAGATCGAGATCACGGACGTGACGTATGAGAACGCCAAACTCTCGGTCGAGGCCATGGGTGTATCGGAGTGCTGGGCCCAAGTGGTTCCCGCCGCCGATTACAACCCCTCACAAATCCTGGAGGACATTCAGGATAGCTTCTGGGCTCCGGCCAAAGTGTCGGCCAAATATTCGGGATGGCTCTCGGGATATGCCGGAGGCATAAAACTCCAGGCCGGCAGGGAGTACATCGTATGGGTGCTTCCCGTCGTCCCCGGAAAGCGCACGTCGAGCTACACCGAGGAGAATATCTACACGCAGAAAGTCACCATCACGGACATCACCATGGGCGGCGACGCCAGCGTGGAGATCGGTGAGGTGACGAGTTCGGCGACGGATATTTCAGCCACGGTCACTCCGGGAACGGGCGTCTACAAGTTCTATTCCGCCTACAAGACGGAAGCGGAATACCTCGCAACCCGGGATGAGGAGTGGCCCAAGCAACTGATCGCGTCGGGCACGGCCACGGCGGCTCCCAACACGTTCACGGTCGCCAAATCGGGGCTCAAACCCGAAGCCAAGGGCTACATCCTCTCGGTAGCCGTCACCAAGGAGGGCAAAGCCGGTCCGATGGTCAAAAAGAACGCCGACACGAAAGCGCTGGCTTTCAGCGCGGAAACTCCCAGGGCCGAAGCCATGGAAGTGACCCTGAAAAGCGCGAAGATCAAACTCACGGGCAGCGACAACATCGTGTCGTACCGTTACATGAACCAGACGCACGATTCGTGGATAAACGGATTCCTCTGGAAGGGTGATGAAAAAGCCACGGAGAATGAGTTGGCCCTGGCGACGGAAGAGTCGTACAACTACAAGTTCATCGACGGCAGCAATGTGGAAATCCCCTTCGACAACCTTAAAAGCGGCACGGACTACCATTTCTTCGCCGTGGGCGTCGACAAGGAGGGTCTCCCGACCCGGCTGCTGAGGGTCGACTACACGCCGACCGTCCCCAGCGACAAATTCGCCAAGAAGGACTCCGAACTCTGGACCGCCAACTATGCCCAGCGTCCGCAGGTGACGAATATAACCACCACCCCGAAAGGCAGCGGCACCGGTTTCCATACGGTAACGGCCGATGTCGCGGTGGGTGAAAAATGTGCGGCATACTGGATCTACACCGGAGTTGACGATCCCACGATCGGCAAGCTCGGAGCCCTGAACAAAACCGTTTCGATCCTCAGCAACAGCAGCACGAAACCTTTCAACGGCAATCAGACAACGCTCTTACTGAGCGAATGGGGCAGCGCCTCCAACAACATCTTCGTCGTATGGCAGGATACGGACGGCAACTACTACGAGTACGAACAGGTTGCGAAGTACGTCGAGCCCGATCCCAAACCTGCAGAATAATCCGGGATTATCCAATCCCATGGCCGAAGAGGAACACGCTCCCGCCCTGCGCAGGAGGTGTTCCTCCTCCGAAACCCGAAATTTCAGACTAAAAAACAAAAAATGAAAACTATCTTTAAATGTATTCTCGGCTGTTGCGCCCTTGCGCTGTGCGCGGCCCCGATGACCGGCTGCTCGGACAGCGACGACGAACCCACCGCAGGCGCAGGCTTCCGGGATGTCAACAACCCCGTCGAAGGCGGCGAAGTATCCCGCTACGGCGAAACGATCACCGTGTCGTTCACCGCCGACGCCGGATGGGATGCCGAAACCCCGACCGCCGACTGGGTGGAAATCAAAAACAAGGCGAACGCCGAAGTGGGCGGCAAAAGCTCGATCCGGCTGGTATTCCAAGAGAACCCCTCCGAGGAGATCCGGTCCGTGGACCTCTACATCACAGTAAAGGGACACGCCCGCTCGCTGCTCTGCACGATGACGCAGGCATCGTCCAGCGGCGCCAAAATCGACGAATACCTGATCGGAAAAATGGACGAGCGCCTGAAAAAGGAGTATCTGTGGAACACCGCCTACCAAGCACTGGTCGACAAGGGACAGATCAACTACAAGACATCCTACGACAATTTCCTCTACGAGAACCTCACCAAACTGGGCGAAACAAACATCGAGGACGGCGGTTACTACCGCGACTACTCCAGCCTCCGGGGTCAGCGTTACATCTACTCCAACATTCAGCAGACCGGCGGCGCACGCGCCGTTGCCGCCTCGGAGCCCGTCACCCGGGCTACGGCCACCGTCGGTCTGGGTATGGGACCGTCGCTCGCCATGGTGTACAACAGCCAGACGAAAGAAAACTGCCTCTCGCTGGGTTACGTCTACCTCGAATCGCCGGCCGCCAAAGCGGGACTGCGCCGCGGAGACATGATAGTCGGCGTCAACGGAATCCGGCTGAACAGTTCCAACTACTACAAGTATCAGGTGGAACTCTACACCTCGACGAGCGGCACGTACAAAATCACCTACGCCCGCTACAAGGACGACGGAGTGACGCTGGTGGAATACAATACGACCGTGACGGCCGGAAGCTACACCTACAATCCGGTCATCTTCGCCGGCCAATTCCTGAACGACGCGGGAGACATCAACATCGGCTATCTGGTGTTGGAAAGCTTCGACATCTCGGGTCAGGAGATTCTCGAACAGCAGCTCAAAAGCTTCGTCTCGATGGGAATCAAAGACCTGATCCTCGACCTGCGCTACAATCCCGGCGGATCGGTGGCCCAGTGCCGCTACCTGATGAGTTCCATCGTCGGAAAAGCGCACTACGACGACATCTTCGCCAAAATGACCTTCGTCGACGGATCGCATGAAACCTGGTCGTTCGGTTACGGCAATCCGGCGCAGTCCGACGGACTGGGCCAGGGCGCCGACCTGGGACTCAACCGGCTGTACGTCATCGGTTCCGAGAACACAGCATCGGCCTCCGAGATCGTCATCAACTCACTGAAAGGCATCGACTTCCCGGTAACCACCTACGGCAGCCGCACGGAAGGCAAGAACGTCGGCATGGTGACCAGCCAGCTCGTATACGACGGACGCAGGTTCGAATTCGCCCCCATCACATTCTATGTGAAGAACGCCAAGGATTTCGGCGACTACGCCGACGGATTCGCAGCAGACAAGATGGTGAACAACCAGAACGCGGACTGGAACGACGACATCGACTCGATGTTCCCTTACGGTCCGACGGAATGGGGCAACCTCACCGGAGCCGATCCCGCCCTGATCTGGGCCATTGAGAACATCACCAAGGGAACCGATCCCGACTTCAACGTATCAGCATCGGCAGCCGCTTACGGCAAAACGCGGAGCGGCGCCCCCGGCATGGAGATACTGCCGAACGCCCCTATCAAACTGAAGATGGGACGTTTCGGAAACATCATCTACGGCACCACGGCGGAGGAGAAGTAAGCAGACTTCTCACTCTCCGGATCATGCAAGGAGAAGCCTGCCCGCAACGAGCAGGCTTCTTTTTCTAAAATCATTGAAGAAATTCAAATCGCTATGAACAAAGCAACCCGTATTTTACTGCTGACGGTCGTCTCGCTGGGCACGGCTGTCGGCAGCATGGCCCAGAACGCCGCCTGGAAAAGCACGGTGGAGCCCCTCGGGGACAACGCCTACCGCATCGTGCTCGAAGCGTCGATTCC
>ENA-UERN01000124-UERN01000124.1-human-gut-metagenome-genome-assembly--contig:-NODE-124-length-91163-cov-11.234108_pt1 | contig 91163 bp, 59 predicted proteins | sample MGYA00242950_ERZ507950 | MGnify/ENA primary metagenome ERZ507950 (study PRJEB26167, sample SAMN06115515) | human gut metagenome | host: Homo sapiens | place: China:Ningxia | collected 2014-11-26...
GTTGAGTACCAGACGGCCAACCGCCACTACGCTCACGTAGACTGCCCGGGCCACGCCGACTATGTGAAGAACATGGTAACGGGTGCCGCTCAGATGGACGGCGCTATCCTGGTTGTTGCCGCTACGGACGGCCCGATGCCCCAGACCAACGAGCACGTACTGCTCGCCCGTCAGGTGAACGTGCCGCGCATCGTTGTTTTCCTGAACAAGTGCGACATGGTTGACGATCCCGAAATGCTCGACCTGGTTGAGATGGAGGTTCGCGACCTGCTTTCGAAATACGAGTACGATGGCGACAACGCTCCCATCATCCGCGGTTCCGCACTCGGCGGCCTGAACGGCGAGCCCAAGTGGGAGGAGAAGATCATGGAGCTGATGAACGCTGTCGACGAGTACATTCCCATTCCCCCGCGTGAGAATGAGAAGCCGTTCCTGATGCCTGTCGAGGACGTGTTCTCGATCACCGGCCGCGGTACCGTTGTAACGGGCCGTATCGAGACCGGTGTCATCCACGTAGGTGATCCCGTTGAGATCGTAGGTCTCGAGGAGAAGATTTTGACTTCGACCTGTACGGGCGTCGAGATGTTCCGCAAGCTGCTCGATCAGGGCGAGGCCGGCGACAACGTAGGTCTGCTGCTCCGCGGTATCGACAAGAAGGAGGTAAAGCGCGGTATGGTACTCGCAGCGCCCAAGTCGATCACCCCGCACACCGAGTTCGAGGCTGAGGTCTACATCCTGAAGAAAGAGGAGGGTGGCCGTCACACGCCGTTCCACAACAACTATCGTCCCCAGTTCTACCTGCGTACGATGGACGTAACGGGTGAGGTTCACCTGCCCGCCGGCGTCGACATGGTTATGCCGGGCGACCACGTAACCATCTCCGTGAAGCTGATCTATCCGGTGGCTCTGAACGAGGGTCTGCGTTTCGCAATCCGCGAGGGTGGCCGTACGGTAGGTGCTGGTCAGATCTTGAAAATCGTGAAGTAATTCACGATCAGATATCCCGGGAGGCGGTGAACCGTATCGCCTCCCTTTTTAGGAGCATAGTTCAAGGGTAGAATAGCGGTCTCCAAAACCGTTGATGGGAGTTCGAATCTCTCTGCTCCTGCCAAGAATAAAGGAAGAAGATATGTTGAATTACATTAAAGAATCCTATAACGAGCTTGTAAACAAGGTGACGTGGCCTACGTTCCCGCAGCTCCAGAATTCGACGGTCGTTGTGATGGTGGCTTCGGCCATCTTTGCCGTTGTCGTGCTGGCGATGGACCTGACGTTCGAGAACATGATGGCCGCCATCTACAAGACCCTGGGTAATCTTGGTCGTTAATTTCTGCTGAAACGATGAGCGAGATTAAGAAACAGTGGTATGTAGTCCGCGCTATTGGTGGCAAGGAGGCGAAGGTGAAAGAGTATATCGAAGCCGAAATTCGCCACAACCATCTCGAGGACTACATCTCTCAAGTGCTGATCCCTACCGAAAAAGTCTATACCATCCGCAATGGTAAGAAGGTCTCGAAAGAGAAGGTTTCTTATCCGGGCTACGTGTTGGTGGAGGCCGCTTTCGTGGGGCAGATTCCCATTATAATTCGTAATACTCCCAATGTGCTGGGCTTCTTGGGCGACACCAAAGAGGACAGTCGCAAGATGAATGCCACGCCCCTGCGTCCGCAGGAGGTTGCACGCATCCTGGGCCGCGTCGACGAGATGAACGCCATGGAGGAGGAGAACGAAATACCATTCTTTGTCGGCGAGACCGTAAAAGTTACGGACGGTCCTTTCTCGAGCTTCCAAGGTACTATCGAGGCAGTCGACAACGAGCGCAAGAAACTCACGGTATCGGTGAAGATATTCGGGCGCAAAACTCCTATGGAGTTGAGTTTCACACAAGTTGAAAAAGAATAATTAACCAAGGAAAACTATGGCAAAAGAGGTTGCTGCATTTATTAAATTGCAGATCAAAGGTGGTGCCGCCAATCCTTCGCCCCCGGTTGGTCCCGCATTGGGTTCTAAGGGAGTCAATATCATGGACTTCTGCAAGCAGTTCAATGCACGTACGCAGGACAAGGCGGGAAAGGTTCTTCCGGTCATCATCACGGTTTACAGCGACAAATCGTTTGATTTCGTTGTAAAACAGCCGCCCGTAGCCGTTCAGCTCAAGGAAGCAGCCAAGGTGCAGAAAGGTTCCGCACAGCCCAACCGCGACAAGGTGGGACAGGTGACGTGGGATCAGGTCCGCGAGATCGCTCAGGACAAGATGCCCGACATGAACTGCTTTACGCTGGAGGCCGCGATGCGCATGGTTGCCGGTACTGCCCGCAGTATGGGTATCAATGTCGTCGGAGAATTTCCTAATATGTAATTGCGAAGAAGATGAGTAAGTTGACAAAAAATCAAAAGATCGCCTACGCAAAGGTGGAAGCCGCCAAGGTTTACAAACTCCCGGAGGCCGCCGCTCTTCTGAAGGAAATTACGTTTACGAAATTCGACGCTTCGGTAGATATCGACGTGCGTTTGGGCGTAGATCCGCGTAAGGCGAACCAGATGGTCCGCGGCGTGGTGACGCTGCCCCACGGAACCGGCAAGACGGTGCGTGTGCTGGTGCTCTGTACTCCCGAGAAGGAGGCCGAGGCACAGGCCGCAGGCGCCGACTATGTAGGTCTGGACGAGTATGTTGACAAGATCAAGGCCGGCTGGACCGACGTTGACGTGATCATCTGTACTCCCAATGTGATGGGTAAGGTAGGTGCGCTGGGCCGTATTCTGGGTCCCCGCGGACTGATGCCGAACCCCAAGACTGGTACGGTGACGATGGAAGTCGGCAAAGCCGTAGGCGAGGTGAAGGCCGGTAAGATCGACTTCAAGGTCGACAAGTTCGGTATCATCCACACGACGGTGGGCAAGGTGTCGTTCTCGGCAGAGCAGATCGTGGAAAACGCGAAAGAGGTGCTGAATATGATCATCAAGCTCAAACCGGCTGCTGCCAAAGGTTCTTATGTGAAGAGTATCTATCTCTCGACCACCATGAGCCCCGGCGTGCAGATTGATTCCAAATCAGTAGAAACCAAATAAGAAGGAGGAGAGAAGAGATGACTAAGGAAGAAAAACTGGTTGTAATTAACAACCTCGCCGAGCAGCTCCAGGCTTATCCTCACTTCTACATCGCCGACATCGAGTCGCTGAACGCCGAGCAGACCGCTGCCCTGCGCCGTAAGTGCTTCGAGAGCGACGTGAAACTGGTGGTGGCTAAGAACACCCTTCTGGGCAAAGCCCTCGAGAAGGTGGAGAAGGCCGATGCTGATCTGGTAAAAGTATTGGAGGGTCCTACCTCGATTATGTTCGCCCATGTTGCGAAAGCTCCCGCTGTGCTTATCAAGGAGTTCCGCAAGAAATCGGACAAACCCGTCCTGAAAGCGGCTTTCGCCGAAGGATGCGTTTACGTGGGTGACGATCAGCTGGACGCTCTGTGTAACATCAAGTCGAAGGAGGAGCTTATCGGCGATATCATCGCTCTGCTGCAGTCCCCGGCGAAGAATGTTATCTCTGCATTGCAGGCTAATGCAGGCCAAAAGATTGCGGGCATCGTGAAGACGCTCGAATCGAGAAACAATTAATTTCACAAACAAGAATCAAAAACAAATTAATAAGCTTACAACTATGGCAGACGTAAAGAAACTTGCTGAAGAACTGGTTAACCTGAAGGTTACCGAGGTAAACGAACTCGCTCAGATCCTCAAGGAGGAGTATGGCATTGAGCCGGCTGCTGCCGCTGTTGCCGTTGCAGCCCCCGCTGCAGGCGCCGGTGAGGCCGCTGCTGCCGAGAAGTCGACGTTTGACGTGATCCTGAAGAGCGCAGGCCAGGCCAAGCTCCAGGTTATCAAGGTCGTGAAGGACCTCGCAGGTCTTTCGCTGGGCGACGCCAAGGCTCTCGTTGACGGTGCTCCCAAGGCTGTTAAGGAGGGTGTCTCCAAGGAAGAGGCTGAGCAGATCAAAGGCCAGCTCGAGGAGGCAGGTGCAGAAGTTGAGCTCAAGTAGCATTGCTGCTTAGGTCTCAGCAGACAATCAGGTATAGGGCTAACCGGAGGTGTTAGCTCTATGCCTTTTCTTGGTCTAAAGACTGGAAGTGCCGATTAGGAGCTGTGTCCGGTTTTTGGAAGAAAATGCTCCCGGGGCGAAGGACGCCTGAATACGGGGGCATTGGCGGGATAGAAGGCCCGCGATTTTGGGGAGCGTAACCCATTACACTTCAACTAATTTGGATTTTACGATGTCCGCAGCAAAAACACAACAAAGAATTAGCTTTTCGACAGTCATAAACCGGGTTCCCTATCCGGATTTGCTGGAGATACAGCTTAAATCATTCCGGGACTTTTTCCAGATGGATACTACGGCCGAAAACCGTAAGAACGAGGGCCTTTACAAGGTCTTTCAGGAAAATTTCCCCATCACGGATACCCGGAACAACTTCGTTCTGGAGTTCATCGACTACTATATCGACCCGCCCCGCTACTCGATTGAGGAGTGTCTGGAGCGCGGTCTGACGTACAGCGTCCCGCTGAAAGCAAAGCTGAAACTTTACTGCACGGACGACGAGCACGAAGATTTCGGCGTGGTCGTCCAGGACGTTTACTTCGGTACGATTCCCTATATGACCGAGCGTGGAACGTTCGTCATCAATGGCGCGGAACGTGTCATCGTATCCCAGCTGCACCGCTCGCCGGGCGTGTTCTTCGGACAGAGCATGCACACCAACGGCACCAAGCTCTACTCGGCGCGAATCATTCCGTTCAAAGGTTCGTGGATCGAGTTCGCTACGGACATCAACAACGTGATGTACGCCTACATCGACCGTAAGAAGAAGCTGCCCGTCACCACGCTGCTGCGTGCCATCGGTTACGAGGCGGACCAGCAGATTCTCGAGATCTTCGACCTGGCGGACGAGGTGAAGGTCAACAAGGCCAACCTCAAGAAAGCCGTAGGCCGCAAGCTGGCTGCGAGGGTGCTCTCGACGTGGGTCGAGGACTTCGTGGACGAGGATACGGGCGAGGTGGTTTCCATCGAACGAAACAACGTCATCGTGGACCGCGAAACGGTCCTCGAGGAGAACCATATTGACGAGATTCTCGAGAGCGGCGCCAAGACGATCCTCCTGCATAAGGAGAATCTCTCGGGCATCGATTTCTCGATCATTTACAATACCCTGCAGAAAGACCCCTGCAACTCCGAGAAGGAGGCCGTGGTCTACATCTACAGGCAGCTGCGCGCTTCGGAGCCGCCCGATGAGGCGACGGCGCGCGACGTTATCGAGAAGCTTTTCTTCTCGGACAAACGCTACGACCTGGGCGACGTGGGCCGTTACCGCATCAACAAGAAGCTGGATCTGGACATCGATCCGGCTATCCGCACGTTGACGCGCGAGGACATCATCGCCATCATCAAATACCTGATCCAGCTCATTAACTCGAAGGCCGACGTCGACGATATCGACCACCTGTCGAACCGCCGTGTCCGCACGGTGGGCGAGCAGCTGTCGAATCAGTTCTCGGTAGGTTTCGTGCGCATGGCGCGTACGATCCGCGAGCGCATGAACGTACGTGACAACGAGGTATTTACGCCGGTGGACCTGATCAACGCAAAGACCCTTTCGTCGGTGATCAACTCGTTCTTCGGAACCTCGCAGCTCTCGCAGTTCATGGACCAGATCAACCCGCTGGCCGAGATCACGCACAAGCGCCGTCTGTCGGCCCTCGGTCCGGGCGGTCTGTCGCGTGACCGTGCCGGTTTCGAGGTGCGCGACGTGCACTATACGCACTACGGACGTCTCTGCCCGATCGAGTCGCCGGAAGGCCCGAACATCGGTCTGATCTCGTCGCTGTGCGTCTATGCGAAGATCTCTCCGATGGGATTCATCGAGACGCCGTATCGCCGTGTCGAGAACGGCAAGGTCGATATGGACAACTCGCATATCCGCTACTACTCGGCCGAAGAGGAGGAGGACCTGGTGGCCGCACAGGCCAACACCCCGATCGACGAGGAGGGCAACTTCCTGGAGCCCGACCGCATCAAGGCGCGTGAAGGCGCCGATTTCCCGGTGGTTACCGCCAGCGAGGTGGACCTGATGGACGTGGCTCCGAACCAGATCGCTTCGATCGCCGCGAGCCTCATCCCGTTCCTCGAGCACGACGACGCCAACCGTGCGCTGATGGGCTCGAACATGATGCGCCAGGCCGTGCCCCTGGTGACTTCGGAGGCCCCGATCGTCGGCACGGGTATCGAGAAGGACATGATCACCGACAGCCGCATCCAGATCGTGGCTGAGGGCGACGGCGAGGTTACTTTCGCCGACGCGACGAAGATTCAGATCAAATACGAGCGCACGGAGGATGAGATTCTCGCTTCGTTCGCTCCCGAAATTACGACTTACGAGTTGCCGCGCTACCGCCGGACGAACCAGAACACCTCGGTGACGCTGAAACCCGCGGTGCTGACGGGCGACAAGGTCGTGAAGGGCCAAATTCTGACCGAGGGTTACTCGACGCAGCACGGTGAGCTGGCCCTGGGCCGCAACCTGAAGGTGGCGTTCATGCCCTGGAAGGGTTACAACTTCGAGGACGCCATCGTGATCTCGGAGCGCATCCAGCGTGAGGATATCTTCACCTCGGTGCATGTCGACGAGTACATCATGGAGGTTCGCGACACCAAGCGCGGTGTCGAGGAGCTCACGTCGGATATTCCCAACGTCTCGGAGGACGCCACGAAGGACCTCGACGCCAACGGTATCGTCCGTATCGGCGCCAACATCCACCCGGGCGACATCCTGATCGGTAAGATCACCCCGAAGGGCGAGAGCGATCCTTCGCCCGAGGAGAAGCTGCTCCGTGCGATCTTCGGCGACAAGGCCGGCGACGTGAAGGACGCTTCGCTGAAGGCCCAGCCGTCGCTGCACGGCGTGGTGATCGACACCAAGCTTTACAGCCGCGCCAACAAGGAGGGCAAGAAGGGCAAGAGCGCCGAGAAGGCGCAGCTCGACAAGCTCGACGAGAAGTTCGCTGCCGAGATCGCGGAACTCACGAAGCGGCTGGTCACGAAGCTGTGGACCCTGCTTCAGGGCAAGGCCACGACGGGCATCACCGATTACTTCGGTGTGGAACTGTACCCCGCGGGTACGAAGTTCTCGCAGAAATTGCTGGAGGAGATCGCCCGCAAGTCGACGGACGAGAAGACCGGCGTGGTGATGGGTTATCTCAATCTCGGCTCGTGTAACTGGACGGGCGACGCGCACACCGATGCGCTGATCGAGGCTACCGTCAACAACTACACCATCGAGTGGAAGAAGGCCGATGCCGCCATCAAACGTGAGAAGTACAACATCACCAACGGCGACGAGCTTCCGCAGACGGGCGTTATCCAGATGGCCAAGGTCTACATCGCCAAGAAGCGTAAGCTGAAGGTGGGCGACAAGATGGCCGGACGCCACGGTAACAAGGGTATCGTAGCGCGTATCGTGCGCGACGAGGATATGCCGTTCCTCGAGGACGGAACCATCGTCGACATCTGCCTGAACCCGCTGGGTGTGCCTTCGCGAATGAACCTCGGCCAGATTTACGAGACCGTGCTCGGATGGGCCGGCCGCGAGCTGGGTATGAAGTTCGCAACGCCGATTTTCGACGGCGCTTCGCTCGACCAGATCAACGAGTACACGGCGCAGGCGGGCATTCCGCACAGCGGACGCACGTACCTCTACGACGGCGGTACGGGCGAGATGTTCGACCAGCCGGCCACGGTGGGCGTGATCTACATGCTCAAGCTGGGCCACATGATCGACGACAAGATGCACGCGCGTTCGATCGGTCCCTACTCGCTCATCACCCAGCAGCCGCTCGGCGGTAAGGCGCAGTTCGGCGGTCAGCGTTTCGGTGAGATGGAGGTTTGGGCGCTCGAAGGCTTCGGCGCCGCCAACATCCTGCAGGAGATTCTGACGATCAAGTCCGACGATGTGATGGGCCGTGCCAAGGCGTACGAGGCCATCGTCAAGGGCGAGAACCTGCCCAAGCCGGGTATTCCCGAGGCTATGAACGTGCTGCTGCACGAGTTGCGCGGCCTGGCCCTGTCGGTGAAACTCGAGTAAGGTGTATTTAACGAGGAAAAGAAAAACGAGAAAATATGTCAATTACCAAAGACAATAAACCGAATAATGGTTACAGCCAGATTTCGATCGGCCTGGCCTCCCCCGAGGAGATTCTGGCCCAGTCGAGCGGCGAGGTGCTGAAGCCCGAAACCATTAACTACCGTACCTACAAGCCCGAGCGCGACGGTCTGTTCTGCGAGCGGATTTTCGGTCCGGTGAAGGATTACGAGTGCCACTGCGGTAAGTACAAGCGTATCCGTTACAAAGGCATCGTCTGCGACCGCTGCGGTGTGGAGGTGACCGAGAAGAAGGTGCGCCGCGAACGCATGGGACACATTTCGCTGGTGGTTCCGGTGGTGCATATCTGGTATTTCCGCTCGCTGCCTTCGAAGATCGGCTATCTGCTGGGTATTCCGTCGAAGAAGCTCGAGGCGATCATCTACTACGAGCGCTATGTCGTGATCAATGCCGGCGCCGCTTCCGAGCAGGGCATCGAGCGTCTGGCCACGCTTTCGGAGAAGGAGTATCTCGACATCGTGGCTGCGCTGCCGAAAGGCAACCAGTCGCTCGACGATTCGGACCCCAACAAGTTCGTCGCCATGATGGGCGCCGAGGCGGTCTACACGCTGCTGAAGCAGGTGGACCTCGATACGATGTCTTACTCGCTGCGCCACAAGGCCTCGACCGAGACCTCGCAGCAGCGTAAGTCCGAGGCGCTGAAATGCCTGAACGTCATCGAGTCGTTCCGCGCTTCGGAGGGCAAGAACAAGCCCGAGTGGATGGTGCTCAACGTGATTCCCGTGATTCCGCCCGAGCTGCGCCCGCTGGTGCCGCTGGACGGCGGACGTTTCGCCACGTCGGACCTGAACGACCTCTACCGCCGCGTCATCATCCGCAACAACCGCCTCAAGCGCCTGATCGAGATCAAGGCTCCGGAGGTGATCCTGCGTAACGAGAAGCGTATGCTGCAGGAGGCTGTCGACTCGCTGTTCGACAACTCGCGCAAGTCGAACGCCGTGAAGAACGAGTCGAACCGTCCGCTCAAGTCGCTGTCGGATTCGCTCAAGGGTAAGCAGGGCCGTTTCCGCCAGAACTTGCTGGGTAAGCGTGTCGACTATTCGGCCCGTTCGGTCATCGTCGTCGGCCCCGAGCTGAAGATGCACGAGATGGGTATTCCGAAGGACATGGCTGCCGAGCTGTACAAGCCGTTCGTGATCCGCAAGCTCATCGAGCGCGGTATCGTGAAGACGGTGAAGTCGGCCAAGAAGATCATCGACCGCAAGGACCCCGTGATCTGGGGCATCCTGGAGAATGTCATCAAAGGACACCCCGTGCTGATGAACCGCGCCCCGACGCTGCACCGACTGGGTATCCAGGCGTTCCAGCCCAAGCTGATCGAGGGTAAGGCCATGCAGCTGCACCCGCTGGCCTGTACGGCATTCAACGCCGACTTCGACGGCGACCAGATGGCCGTGCACCTGCCGCTGGGCAATGCCGCCATTCTGGAGGCCCAACTGCTGATGCTGGGTTCGCACAACGTCCTGAACCCTGCGAACGGTGCGCCCATCACGGTGCCTTCGCAGGACATGGTCCTCGGTCTCTACTACATCACCAAGCCCCGCAAGGGCGTGAAGGGCGAAGGCCGGGTGTTCTACGGCGCCGAGGAGGCGATCATCGCCTACAACGAGGGCCGTGCCGATCTGCATGCCATCGTGAAGTGTATGGTAGACGACCTGGACGAGCAGGGCAACGACGTGCGCGTGCTGAAAGAGACGACCATCGGCCGAATCCTCTTCAACCAGGTGGTTCCCCGGGAGGTCGGCTATATCAACGAGATTCTGACGAAGCGTTCGCTGCGCGATATCATTGCCGTCGTGATGAAGAAGGCCGGTGCCGACAAGGTGGCCGCATTCCTCGACGACATCAAGAACATGGGTTATCAGATGGCCTTCAAGGGCGGTCTGTCGTTCAACCTCGATGCCGTGATTATTCCTGAAGAGAAGGAGAAGCTCGTGCAGGAGGGTTACGAACGTTCGGACGCCATCATGGAGGACTACAACATGGGTCTGATTACCAACAACGAGCGTTACAACCAGATCATCGACGTCTGGACGAACATCAACACCAAGCTGACGAAGGTCGTGATCGAAACGCTGATCAAGGACAACGACGGTTTCAACCCGGTGTACATGATGCTCGACTCCGGAGCCCGTGGTTCGAAGGAGCAGATCCGTCAGCTGAGCGGTATGCGTGGTCTGATGGCCAAGCCGCAGAAGTCGGGTGTCGAGGGTGGACAGCAGGTCATCGAGAACCCGATCCTCTCGAACTTCAAAGAGGGACTTTCGGTGCTCGAGTACTTCATCTCGACCCACGGTGCCCGTAAGGGTCTTGCCGATACCGCTCTGAAGACGGCCGACGCCGGTTACCTGACGCGCCGTCTGGTGGATGTTGCACAGGACGTGATTATCAACGAGAAGGATTGCGGTACGCTGCGCGGCCTGACGGCTACGGCCATCAAGCGCAACGACGACGTGGTGCAGACGCTCTACGACCGTATTCTGGGCCGCGTGGCCCTGAACGACGTGATCCACCCGCTGACAGGGGAGGTGATCTGCGAAGCCGGTGAGGAGATCACCGAGCCGATTGCGGAGGCCATCGAGAAGTCGCCGCTGGAGTCCATCGAGATTCGTTCGGTGCTGACCTGCGAGGCACGCCGCGGCGTCTGTGCGAAGTGCTACGGCCGCAACCTGGCCACGGCCCGCATGGTCCAGAAGGGCGAAGTTGTCGGCGTCATCGCCGCACAGTCCATCGGCGAGCCGGGTACGCAGCTGACTCTGCGTACGTTCCACGTCGGCGGTGTGGCCGGCGGCACGGCTGTCGAGACCAACGTCATTTCGAAATACGAGGGACGTCTGGAAATCGACGAGCTGCGTACCGTCAAAGGCAAGAATGCGGCCGGCGAGGCGATCGACATCGTGATCTCGCGCCAGTCGGAGTTTCGCATCGTCGATCCCAAGACCGAGATCGTACTCTATACGCACAACCTGCCTTATGGTTCGACGCTCTTCATGGCGGACGGTGCCGAGGTTAAGAAAGGCGACCTGATCTGCGAATGGGACCCGTACAACGCCGTTATCATTTCGGAGTACGAGGGACGCGCCGTTTACGAGAGCGTTATCGAGGGTATCACTTACCGCGACGAGCGCGACGAGCAGACGGGCCTTTCGGAGAAGGTCGTGATCGAGTCGAAGGACAAGACCAAGAACCCCGTCATCAAGATCGTCGACAAGGAGGGTCTCGAGGTCAAGCAATACAACCTGCCCGTGGGCGCCCACGTCGTGGTGAAGGACAACGCCAAGATCAAGGCCGGCGATATCCTGATCAAGATTCCGCGTGCCGTCGGCAAGTCGGGCGGTGACATCACCGGAGGTCTGCCGCGTGTTACGGAGCTTTTCGAGGCCCGCAACCCGTCGAACCCCGCCATCGTTTCGGAGATCGACGGCGAGGTGACGTTCGGCAAGATCAAGCGCGGTAACCGTGAGATCATCATCACCTCGAAGCAGGGTGACGTGAAGCGTTACCTGGTGCCCCTGTCGCGCCAGATCATCGTGCAGGAGAACGACTACGTGAAAGCCGGCAGCCCGCTGTCGGACGGCGCGATCACTCCGAGCGACATCCTCAATATCCTCGGCCCGACGAAGGTACAGGAGTACATCGTCAACGAGGTGCAGGAGGTGTACCGCATGCAGGGTGTGAAGATCAACGACAAGCACTTCGAGGTCATCGTCCGCCAGATGATGAACAAGGTGAAGATCGAGGACCCGGGAGACACCCGTTTCTTCGAGGACCAGATCATCGACAAGTGGGAGTTCATGGATGTGAACGACGAATTGTACGACAAGGTGGTCGTGACCGACGCCGGCGACTCGACGACGCTGCAGCCCGGACAGATCGTGTCGCTGCGCAAGTTGCGTGACGAGAATTCGAGCCTCAAGCGCCGCGACCAGCGTCCGGTCCAGGTACGCGACATCGTGCCCGCAACCTCGACCCAGGTGTTGCAGGGTATCACCCGCGCCGCATTGCAGACTTCGAGCTTCATCTCGGCGGCTTCCTTCCAGGAGACCACCAAGGTACTGAACGAGGCGGCCATCCAAGCCAAGGTCGATCCGCTGGAGAACCTGAAGGAGAACGTGATCTGCGGTCACCTGATCCCCGGCGGTACGGGTCTCCGCGACTACGACGACCTCGTGGTCGGTTCGAAAGCCGACCTGGAATCGCTTCAGCAGGCGCAGTAAGTTCCGACGGGCGTGGAGCAATCCTGCCCCGGATATATCGAAAAAGCCTCTCCCTTTTGGGGAGAGGCTTTTTGGTGTCTGTGGAAATGGTGTCAGAACCGGTAGCCCAGTGTCAGGGAGTAGGTCGTGTTGTGGCCGGAACCGGGTTTTGTCAGCCGTGTCAGCCCGTATTGAACTTCGGGGCCGATGACGAAATGCCCGATGATGAAATCCGCGCCGAAACCGGCCCCGATCTCCCAGCGGCGAACGTCGAAACCGGCGCCGTCGGGTACGGACGCATGGAGCATGCAGGAGATGTAGGGGCCTCCGTGCAATGCCAGCCGCGAGAGCTGCGAGAGGCGGAACGAAACGAGGGCCTCGACGGGAAGGTCGAGACAGGAGAGCCGCGTGGCCTTGTCCGCGTCGTAGTTGAAGACGTTGTTCGAAGTCGTGGCGCCTTTCATCGAGAAGAAGAGCCCCGAGCGAAGTCCCCAGCGTTCCGTGAAGAGGTATTCGACGCCGGCTCCGGCGCGGATGCCTATTTTGAGGTGCTGGTCGCCGATGGAGGAGGCCGTTGCGCCGACACGGAGGTCTGCATGGAACTGCGCCGAGGCGCCGAGGGATGCGAGAAGCAGGCTGGCGGTGATGAGTAATTTTTTCATAGTTGCAGATTTTGTGATTGAATGTGTTATTTTTGCATTGCAAAGTAAGGTCATACGTCCGTTTTGGGCAATACTGATTAATCAGTAATGGAAACACTGCAACGTGAATTCGAGGAGCTGCTGGACTCCCAGCGGTTCGAGCCCCGGGAGCTGGACTACTCGGTGCTGGAACGTCATATTCCCCAGTTGACGCTGTTGTCGCAGGTTGCGAACAGCGGCATCTCGGTTTTCGATATGTATACCCGCCGCCACGTCTTCGTGTCGTACAACTTTTCGGAGCTGTTCGGTTACGATCTGGAGGGCATTGCCGCCGAGGATTCGGACTATTTTACCGGGCGCATTCATCCCGATGACTGGAGAGTGTTGCACCGCAACGGTATCGCTTGCTTGCGTTATCTTTTGGAAAACAAGGATTTGGCTCCTGATGTGAAACTGATCGACGAATACCGGGTGGATGCCGGAGGGCGTTATGTGCGGGTGATCGAGCAGTTTCAGGTGTTGGAGTTCGACCGGTCGGGGAATATCTGGCTTTCGCTGAGCATGCTGGACGTATCGCCCAATCAGGGGACCGGTGATGGTGTACGCAGCCAGTTGCTCAACTACCGGACGGGAGAGGTGTGTGCGTTTCCGGTTTCCGAAGAGCCGTCTTTGTCCGAACGGGAGCAGGAGATACTGCGCCTGATCGGTCGGGGAAAATTGTCGAAGGAGATCGCCGACCAACTGGCTATCAGCGTGCATACGGTCAACACGCACCGGCAGCGTATTCTCGAAAAACTGAATGCGGACAATTCGATGGAGGCGGTCCGCTACGCTTCGGCCCGGGGACTGCTCGGTTGACGGAAAAAACGAAACGCCGGACCTTTCGAGGGACCGGCGTTTTCCGTAGCGGGAACGGGGTTATTTGTTGTGCTCGTAGCGTTTGGCCAGTCCGCCCTCGGAGGTCTCGCGGTAAAGGCTCGGAAGATTATGCCCCGTTTCGTTCATCACCTCCACGACCTTGTCGTAGGAGACCAGATGGCGTCCGTCGGAAAGCGTGGCGTAAATGTTGGCGTCGAGGGCACGGGCCGCAGCGATGGCGTTGCGCTCGATGCAGGGAACCTGCACCAGCCCGCATACGGGGTCGCACGTGAGGCCCAGATGGTGTTCGAGACCCATCTCTGCGGCATATTCGATCTGCGAAGGGGTGCCGCCGAAGAGCTGGCAGGCCGCCGCGGCAGCCATGGCGCACGCTACGCCGACCTCTCCCTGACAGCCGACCTCGGCACCCGAGATCGAGGAGTTGGTCTTGGCGACGTTGCCGAACAATCCGGCCGTGGCCAACGCCCGCAGGATGCGGATGCGCAGGAAATCGCGCGAGGTGGCCAGGTGGTAGAGCACCGCCGGCACGACGCCGCTCGACCCGCAGGTCGGGGCCGTCACCACGGTGCCGCCCGAGGCGTTCTCCTCGGAGGTGGCCAGCGCATAGGCGTAAATCTTGGCGCGGGAGTTCAGCGAGTCGGTATAGCTTTTCGATTTGACCCAGTAGGTCGAGGCTTTGCGGGCGACCTTCAGGCCGCCGGGCAGTACGCCGTCGTTGTTTAGGCCCCGCTGGATGGTCTCGCACATCACGGTCCAAATTCGGTCGAGGTAGTCCCAGATTTCGGGACCTTCGCAGTCGTTCACGTACTCCCAGTAGGTCTTGCCTTCGCGGGTGCACCATTGCTGGATCTCCGAGATGGTGGACATGGGGTAGATGCTTGCGGGCACTTCCAGACGCGAGGTTTCGTTGGCGAGCGCGCCGCCGCCGATGCTGTATATCGTCCACGAATCGGCGACCTTGCCGGCTTTCAATCCCTCGAAGAGCATGCCGTTGGGGTGGAAAGGGAGTACGACCTCGGGTTTCCAGACGATCTCGGTCGGGGCGACCGGCTCGAGCACCGAAAGGATGGCCGTGTCCGTGAGGTGGCCTTTGCCCGTGGCCGCCAGCGATCCGTAGAGCGTCACGCGGTAAGCGTCGACGTCCCGGCATCGCTCTGCAAAGCGTTCTGCGGCCCGTTTGGGTCCCATGGTGTGGCTGCTCGAAGGGCCGCTGCCGATCTTATAGAGTTCTTTGAGCGATTCCATAAATCGTAATTTTACAGGAGCAAAGATAGGTAAAATTCCACAAGAAAAGGAGGAATATCAATTCCTCCTTTTCTTGTAGCCCCACCGCGACTCGAACGCGAATTTAGGGTTTAGGAAACCCTCGTTCTATCCCTTGAACTATGGAGCCGTTAAACAATGCGGCGCACTTCCCGGAAAGTGCGCCACAAAGGTAGTAAAAATCGGGCACTTTTAAAAACGGAATCGCACGCCGATTGAAAATGTATGTGCATGGAGTGCATAATTGCCCGAGAATGGTTCACTGGCGGCTTTCGTGGCAGTGGCTGCTGCTGCCTCCGGTTTGGCTCCCGCTGCTACGGCCTGTTTATAGGCGATACCGTAGGTCAGTGAGTTGATGTAAGGATAGGAACCCGTACGTTCGGGATCGGCCGATGCGACATAACCGTAGGCCACGTCGATGGACATGAATTTCACCGGATTGATCGTAAGACCTGCCGTATAAGCGAGTTTGGTCATCGACGGAGTTTCGGGATTGAGGTAATCGCTGCGCACCGGACTTTCGTCGACATACATACCCATGCGGGCCTGAATCAGATCACAAGCCCTGTACTCGCCGCCGAAACGGAATGCAAGCGTGTTCTTGTAGTTTTTCACCGAGTTGATATCCTCTATTTTCAACTCCGGTTCGTTGAACGATACATTCAGCTCCTTATAGGCGCTCCAACCTACCCACTGCAGGTCGACAGCAAACTCCCATTTATCTGCAGGACGGAATGCAACGGCCCACGTAAGGTTGGTCGGCAAAGGCAGTTCTGCATTGAAGGTACCTTCGTCCAGACGCGGGATGAGTCCAGTAGCGCTCATTACCTGTTTGATTTCGGGTGAGAGATAGTTCAGTTCCGCCGTGCCTTTTTTGACCTTCATATTGAGGCGCGAGCGATAGTTGAAACCGAATGTCCATTGTTCATGTACGTCCCACATGATGCCGAGGTTGACGCCTACGGCAACCTTGGCGTCCCCGGCCAGTTTGGCCGAAAGGAGCGCTTTGTCACCTGCATTCGTGAACAGCGGAGCGTATTGTCCCATGTTGTTGGCCGTGAGGATTCCGGCAATGGTATTGTTTGTTGCGGCACCTACCGGAAACATGGAGCGTGACAGGTCGAAGTTACCCCAAGCAACAGTCAGGCCTGCGCCGACCGAGAGTTTGTCGCAGATTTTATACGACACGGTAGGTTGAATCTGGAAAGCCGTGAGGTTGATCTCCTGAATGAGATGTGCACCAGCCCAGTTCGACGGCCATTTCATGGCAGACCCGAACGGAGTGGTGAAACTAACGCCAATGCCCAGTCGCTCGCTGGGTTTATAGTTGAAATAGACATACATCGGGGTCGAGATCTTATTGTCGGATTCCGCTTTGATGCGGTTTTCACCCGAATAGTCGATGTTGTTGTACCTTACATACGAAGAAATACCCGTAATACCGGCCGAGATATCGAATTTCGAGGTCTGGAAAGCAGCAGCAGCAGGATTGAAATGTAACGACTCTGAATTGAGCTTGAGAGCGGTACCTACGTGGCCCATACCATTCTGCTTCGAGGAGAGGTTGTTTACCTGATAACCCTCGGCGTATGCGCCGGAGACGATGGCTGCGGCGGCCAGAACGAGGAAAAGTTTTTTCATAACGAATTGGTTTGGTTTATACTCGGCGTGTCCGGAGACACGCAAAATCGGGGCAAAAGTAGGAAAACTATCCCCGAGACCCAAACTTTTTGGCCGAAAATTCCCGAAAACTCTACTAAAAGGTATAAGATTGGATGAATTGGCGGGTCCATATAAACAAAGGTGCAATGCCTTGCGGGGCACTGCACCTTGTTTTCCGGAGTGCCGACGGCTCCTATTTGCGGCTGTTGTAGGCTTCGAGCGCCTTGCCCAGAATGACGAGGGCCCGTTCGAGGTCCTCTTTTTTCAGGACATAGGCGATGCGGACCTCGTTGCGGCCGCATTCCGGGTCGGAGTAGAATCCCGATGCCGGGGCCAGCATGACGGTCTCGCCCTCGTATTCGAACTCCGAGAGGCACCATGCGCAGAATTTGTCGCTGTCGTCGACCGGGAGCCGCGCCACGGTGTAGAACGCCCCCATCGGGATCGGCGAATAGACGCCGGGGATGCGGTTCAGCCCGTCGATCAGGCATTTGCGCCGCTCGATATACTCTTCGTAGACCTCCGTGCTGTACGACCGCGGGGCGTCGATCGAGGCTTCGGCGACGATCTGTCCGAGCAGCGGCGGCGAAAGGCGCGCCTGGCAGAATTTCATCACGGCGTTGCGCAGTTTCTTGTTCTTGGTAATCAGCGCGCCGATGCGGATTCCGCATTCGGAGTAACGCTTCGAAACCGAGTCGATCAGCACGACGTTCTGTTCGATACCTTCGAGGTGGCAGGCCGAGATGTAGGGCGAGCCGGTGTAGATGAACTCGCGGTAAACCTCGTCGGAGAAGAGGAACAGGTCGTATTTCTGGACCATGTCGCGGATGCGGTCCATCTCCCGGCGCGTATAGAGGTAACCCGTGGGGTTATTGGGGTTGCAGATCAGGATGCCGCGCGTGCGCTCGTTGATGAGTTTTTCGAACTCCTCGATGGGCGGCAGGGCGAATCCGTTCTCGATCGACGAAACGACGGGACGGATCACGGCGCCCGCCGAGATGGCGAAGGCCATGTAGTTGGCATAGGCCGGTTCGGGAACGATGATCTCGTCGCCGGGGTTGAGGCACGACATGAAGGCGAACAGCACGGCCTCGGAGCCGCCCGTGGTGACGATGATCTCCTCGGGGGTGAGTTTGATCTGGTACTGTGCGTAGTAGGATACGAGCTTTTCACGCAGCGAACGGTAGCCGTCGCTGGGGCTGTATTCCAGCACCTTGCGGTCGATATGCTTCAGGGCGTCGAGCCCCACCTGCGGCGTGGGCAGGTCGGGCTGTCCGATGTTCAGGTGGTAGATTTTTGTGCCCCGGGCGCGTGCGGCGTCGGCCAGCGGGACGAGTTTGCGTATCGGGGAGGCCGGCATCTGCTCGGCGCGGAGTGAAATTTCGGGCATGCGTGGGGATTTTGCGGGCCGGGTCATTCGACCTCGGCCGTGGGATGGAACTTGATGACCTTGCGGGGCGGAATCTTCACGGCGGCACCCGTACGGGGGTTGCGGCCTACGCGCTCGGAACGCTGCTGTATGCTGAACGTCCCCAGTCCGGTCAGGGTCAGCCGTTCGCCTTCGCGCAGGGCTTGCACCGTTATACGGATCATGGCGTCGACGGCCCTGCGGGCCTCGACCTTCGAGATGTTCGCGTCGAGAGCAATGGCCTCGACAAACTGCGCTTTGTTCATGGCTTCGCTGCGTGAGAAAATAACCTTCGGGGTCCTAACTTACTGACAAAGATATGTAAATTTCGGAAAAGAAGAAAATTATCTCCGGAATTTGCTTTTCGGGGCTGCGGGGTGGGAATAAAAACGCAGCATAGATTTGGCAGAATGGAAAATCGGTACTACTTTTGTCTCCGGAAAGTTGGCGGAGTGGTCGATCGCGGCGGTCTTGAAAACCGTTGAACCGCAAGGTTCCGGGGGTTCGAATCCCTCACTTTCCGCCAGCACGGGAAACGGGTTGCAATTTCAATTTGCAACCCGTTTTGTTTTCCGTGCGGGCTGAATTTATTCGGGCCCGGGCGGAAAATAAAACGAAATGCGGCAAAGCCGCCGTTTTCCGGGCTTGCAGGGATGCCCCGGCAGGGCAGGGAACGACGAGCGGCACGAAGCGTAAGCGGAGTGGAGCGAAGTGGAGCGAAGTCAATCCCTCACTTTCCGCCAGCACGGGAAACGGGTTGCAATTTCAATTTGCAACCCGTCTCGTTTTCCGCGCAGGCTGAATTTATCCGGGGCCGGGCGGTAAATAAAATGGAGTCAGAGGTTTTAACTCGGAATGGCCTTGCGGATCTCTTTCAGGGTAAGCTCGATGCTTTTCTCTACGGTCCGCACCGAAATGCCCAGCATTTCGGCTATTTCCTTGTTGGTCAGGTTCTCTTCGCGGCTGAGGCGGAAAATCTCCTTGCGGCGTTCGCTCAGGTGGTCGATCGTCCGGACAACCACCTGTTCGATGTATTGCGACTGAATCAGATCGAGGGCGTCGACATCTTTGGTGACGGGTTCGGGATTGTTGTCCAGCGAATCCCTTCGCTGGCGGTAGCCCGATTTGAAGTAATCCCGGATCTCATTGCGCGTGATCGTGTAAAGCAGGTGGTTGATCGATTCGCCTGAAATGTTGGCGCGTGCGATCCACAGCTTCATGAAGACGTTCTGAGCGATGTCCTCGGCCAGGGAGCCGTCCTTCACGAAACCTTTCGCAAAGAGGTAGATGCGCATGTAATACCTCAGAAAGAGAATCCGGTATGCATCCTGATCCCCTGACCTGAGCTTTTCTATCAGTTCCCTTTCCGAGATATAATTCATGGCCGAGATTCTGATTATTTGATACGTTCGATCCGGATACCGCTGAGGGTGGTCTTTCCGATATTCGGAGTAAATGCAACCTCGATGCCGGAATCGTTCCGGGCAGCGACTTCCGTCGAGAAATCGACGGCCCGCAGGTTGCCGTAATCGCGTGCGAGGTTCAGGTTGTCGAGGAGCTGCCGGCCGTTCACCGCCACGGAGAACTGGCGCACTCCCGCCGGAACGGATGCCGTGTCGGAGCCCGAAAGGTTGTAGATCAGGTCCTCCGTGGGGCTTTTGGGGTTGCTCTCCACGAAGCACAGCGTGATCCGGTAGGTGCCGTCGGCCACATCGAAACGGTATCCTTCGATTCCCTCGGCGAATGTCTGGTAGAGCGGGTTGCAGTCGGTTCCGAGAATGTTCTGCGAAATGCCCACTTTGTGCTGGCGGTCGATGCGCTCCCGGATTTTTCCGCCGATGCGTCCCCAGCCGTCCTGCGTGCAGACCTGATCGGGAATCCAGATGACGCCCGTTCCGGGAGCCACGGTTGCCTGATATGAGCCGACATTGACGGCCAGATCGTTGCCTTTCCACGCTTTCAGACTGTGCGGTACGACGGTGAAATCGATGTCGAGACAGTCTTTCACGCCCCGGTCGTCGGTAGCTTCCAGCCGGTTGATCCCGTTGCGAAACGGCACGGAGAAAGTCGCCATATTGCCGTCGAGGGGTTTGCTGCCCAGTGATTTGCCGTTGACCGTCAGTTCGATTTCCCGGCCGTTGCCAAATACGTTGATCGTGTGTGTGGCGATTCCCGGCTGCCGCTCGACATCCGCACGGCGGGTGTAGTTGCGCGAAGCGATGTAGACGAGCGGGGTCTCCAGCAGGTTGGCCCGGTAAAGCGACATGACATCTTTCTCCTTACGGTCGTAGGTGACGAGCCCCTTCTGATTGATCCAGGGGGTTGCGTCGGCTCGGGCCTCGGCGCCGAAGTCGGCGAAATTCCACAGGGCGTATCCTGCGAGGAACGGTATCCGTGCGAACTGTTTGAGGTAGGAGTGGTGCAGCACCACCTGATATTCCTCGGAGTAGTCCCACGAACGGGGAATCTGGCTGTGGTTCATCAGGTCGGCGTCGGCTCCGCATTCCGATACGATGATCGGCCGGTCGGGATAACGCTTGTGCTCGCTGGTGAGATACCGTGTCAGGTCTTCCAGCTGCTCGTAGTACCAGCCGAAGTAGAGGTTGTAGCCCACTACGTCGGGGATCGTGGAGACCTCGTATTTGTTGTATCCGTCTTCATAGTGGATCGCCATGACCGTGTTGCGGTCGGGAGCCTCCTCTTTGGTCAGCGCTTCGAGTTTCAGGGCCAGCGCGCGGGTGTCGTCGGCGACCTGCTGCCGCTGCTGTTCCGTCAGCCGCTTGTTCGAGAGCATGCGGATAAGGATTTCGTTCATATAGCCGTAGAGGATCACCGAGGGGTGGTTGCAGGTCTGGCGAATCTGTTCGCGCATCATCGAGAGCGAATTCCGGGTGAAGGCTTCGGAGGGGGTCACCTCGTTGACGACCGGGATTTCGGTCCAGACCAGCAGGCCCAGTTCGTCGCACATGCGGTAAACCTCCGGGGCCTGCGGATAGTGGGCCAGCCGGACGAAGTTGAAGCCCAGCGATTTGATCTTCCGGTAATCGTTGCGGTGGTAATCGTCGCCGAGGGCGTTGCCCAGTCCGGCGAAATCCTGATGGCGGTTGGTGCCTTTCAGGGGGTATTTCCGGCCGTTGAGCCGGAAGCCGTCGCCGCTGAAGCTGAACCAGCGGACCCCGAAGGGAATCTCGATGCGGTCGGTTGTGTTTTTGGCGCCCTTCGCCTCTTCGACGGAGAGTTCCGCGGTATAGAGATAGGGCGTCTCGGGGCTCCACAAATGGGGCTGGCGGATCGTGATGCCGTCGAAACGGAACGGGTTTTTCGAACCGCCCCGGAGCGTCATGGCTTTGGCGGCTTCACCCACGACGGCTCCCTGTCTGTCCCTGAGCACGGCTTTGACCCGGACCGCCCGGGTTGCGTCGCCGCTGTTGACCACGTCGCCGCGGAGTACGACCGTCGCACGGGCCGAGTCGACCGAGGGCGTCTCGACGAAGACGCCTTCCGAAGCGCAGTTCTGCAGGTCGAAATGGATGGGATCGACGGCGATCAGCTTCACATTGCGGTAAATGCCTCCGTAGAAGGTGAAATCGGCGTTCAGGGGCGGAATGTCCCGGTCGTGCTTGTTATCCAGCCGGACTTTGATGATGTTCTTCTTCCCGAATTCGAGGTGACGGGTGATGTCGAAGTTGAATGCCGTGTAGCCGCCCGTATGACTGCCGGCCGGGGCGCCGTTGACGAATACCTCGGCGACCTGGTTGGCCCCTTCGAAATGGAGGATGACCCGGCGGTCCTGCCATTGCCCGTTGGGGATGAAGGCATAGGCATACCATCCCACGCCGCGGTAGTAGCCCGGGGTCTCGTCGAATGCGTCGTACCGGTTCCAGGTGTGGGGCAGGTTCACCCGGGTCCATGCGCCGGAGGCGGGGTCCGCCTTCTCCGGGGCGATCTCGCCTTGGTGGAAATACCAGCCGTCGCTGATCGTCAGTTCGGTGCGCTGCGCCCGGAGCGACAGCGTGCACAGCAGGGCGGTAAGGATCAATAGGATCTGTTTCATGGTTTATCGGTGGTTTTTGTTTTCTGTGTCCGGGCCGGTTATTCCGGCCACAGCCTGTTTTTTATTTCGATCGGGAGCGGTCCGCGGTCCCGGGGGTAGAAATCTGCGCACATCCGGTAGCGTTTTTCGATGCGTTCGGGCGAATACTCCCCGAATTTCTGGCGTTTCCAGAATTTGTTGAACGCCACCATGTCGGTATTGTCCATCAGGAACGCCCAGCGTTTCATCTGCCAGTAGGAGTCGTAGAAAAGATAGATGTCATGGCAGTTCATGAAGGCTCCGAGGGCGTCGATCATCTCGCGGCCGTCGTTCTTTTCGGCCAGCAGCCGGTGAACCTCCTGCGCCGCGTCGTTGCATTTGTTGAAGTAGATGCAGCGCAGCTCCTCCATCCGGCTGATGAACCGCTCCACCGAGTCGTACTGCACCGGGGTGAGGTCGAGGTTGCGCACGCACTCCTCCACCTCGGCCAGCCGGCGCAGCTGGATCTCCTGCCGGGTGAGGTTCTTCCGGCCTTTGGGATGCACCTTGTTGAGCACGCCGTCGAAGGTCAGGCCGTTGTCCTTTTTCGACCCGAGCCAGATGTAGGCCGCCTGCAAGGGTGAGAAAATCTCGATGATGTCGCCGCAGTCGTACCAGCGCTGTTCGCGGGTGTACTCCCAGATGTGCAGGTAACGCAGCCGGTTGATCTGGAACCGGCGCAGTCCTTCGCGGTCCTGCCGTTCGATCATGCCGTCGAGGCCGAGGATCGACTGCGAGAAGGGGTAGTAGGCGTTCGGCAGGATATATTCGCCGTAGACTACCACGTCCCAGTAGTAGGGATAGATGCGCTGTTCGCCCCGGAGGCCGACCACCGGGTCGGTCGTCCAGTTCACGTAACGGAAATTCCGTTCCCGGAGGTAGCGGCGGAACGTCGAGTCCTGCCGGGGCATCACATAGCGCGGGTTGTAGCGTTTAGCCGGGTCGGCGGCGAATTTCGCCTTGCCGCGTTTGCCTTCGACGACCAGCTGCGGGCCCTTGCCCGAGGCGTGTTCCGACGAGTAAAACAGCACGTGGTCGCCCATGACCTCCTCGGGAGCGTCGGTTTTGATGAGCAGTCCGGCGTTCTTTTCGGGAGCCTCTATCCATTGCCGGACCAGGGCTGCCGGAATCTCGAATTCGAGCCATTCGCCCCGGTATTTGGAGGCCGCCGCCCGGCCGAGGGGCTCGGCGTCGTGATCGACCCCGGCGACCGAACAGCCGTTCGGCCCTCCGGCCCATTCCTCGCCGTCCGAGCGGCAGAGCCAGCTGGCGGCGTCGTGCTGCGGCATCGACTCCATCGAGCCTTCGCGCCATGCGGCGTTGCACTCCTTCACCGCATAGACGGCCACCGGGACCTCGGGAGAGGTCTGAGTGACGTTCCGGGGCTTGTAGATGCGAAAGCGCGCCGCGGAGACCTCCCGGCAGTCGACGCCGCGCAGGTCGAAGCGGACGAGGATGTTGCCCCGCCACATGTTCCACATGGCGATGCCGTAGCCCGTGTCGAGCGTCTGCGATGCTCCGAAATTCCAGCCGGTCCAGTACTGTTCGTCGTGGTAGGTCACCTCGCTGCGGCGCAGGATGCAGTCCTCCACCTGCTGCGGGTGCGCGATGACGAATGTCGCCGCACCGGCCGGTGCGCTGAGCCCGAAAAGGAGGGAAAGGAGTATGGCCGTTCGTTTCATGCTATTTCGTAACGGTGAATGTTCCGGACAGTTCGGCGTCCGAATCGCCGCCCGCCCATACGCGGTAGTCGCCCGCTTCCTGCCCGAAGGTCATGTCGGCGCGCCAGAAGGAGAGTTCCCGCGGGGTGAGGACGAAGGTGAGCCGGCGGCTCTCCCCGGCTTTGAGGAACACTTTCTCGAAGCCTTTCAGTTCGCGGACCGGGCGGGTCACGCTGCCCGCCAGGTCGCGGATGTAGAGCTGCGCCACCTCGCTGCCGTCACGGTCGCCGCTGTTGCGGAGCGTGACGCTGACGGTGACGTTTTCCCCGATCTTTGCCCGGGGATTCTCGACTTTCAGGCCGGAATATTCGAACGTCGTATAGCTCAGGCCGTATCCGAACGGATAGAGCGGTTCGTTGGGCGTGAACAGGTAGCGCGAGGTGTATTTCTCGCTCGACTGCGACGTAAGCGCGCCGACCGGACGCCCCGTGTTTTTCGGGTTGTAGAAGATGGGAATCTGTCCTACATCGCGCGGGAAGGTCATGGTCAGCTTGCCCGAGGGGTTCACGTCGCCCGAGAGCACGTCGGCCAGCGCTTCGCCGGCCATCGTTCCCGGCTGCCAGGCGACGAGGACGGCATCGGCGGCCGCGGACTCCTCGCACAGTTCCAGCGGCCGGGCCGTCACCAGCACCAACACAACGGGGGTGCCGCTCTCCCGGACCCGGCGAAGCAGGAGCTTCTGGGTTTCGGGCAGGGAAATGGAGGTGAGGCTCGCCGCCTCGCCGCTCCATGTCTGCGACAGTCCGAGCGTCAGCACCGCAACGTCGGCTTGTTCGGCAGCCCGGCGTGCGTCCTGAAAATCCGTCATCACGTCGCCGGCCACGACCCGGACGTTCTTGTCGCCGAAACGCTCTTTGAGACCCTTCGAGAAAGTCGTTCCGACCTTGGTGTCGGCCGCTACGACCCACGATCCCAGCATCTCGCGCACGTTGTCGGCGAAGGGGCCGATCAGGGCGATCTTCTGTCCCTCCCGGATGGGCAGCACGCTGTTCCGGTTTTGCAGCAGGACCATCGAATTGGCCGCCAGCGAACGGGATGCCGCGAGCGCTTCGGGGGTGTACCAGGCCGATTCGCCGCGGCCGCAATAGCGGTAGGGATCGTCGAAAAGTCCCAGCCGGAATTTCATGGCGAGCACCTGCGCGCAGAGCTCGTCGATCTCCCGGACGCTGATCCGGCCCTCTGCGACCAGCTCTTTCATGTATTTGAGATAACCGTTCCCGACCATATCCATGTTGACGCCGGCTTTGACGGCCAGCCGTGCGGCGTCTTTCAGGTCTTCGGCGACGCCGTGGTTGACCATCTCGTTGATGGCGGTGTAGTCGGTGACGACGAATCCGTTGAAGCCCAGTTCCCGGCGCAGCAGGTCGGTCATCAGGTAGCGGCTTCCCGTCGCCGGAACGGCGTCGTAGTCGTTGAACGAGGTCATGACCGTTGCCGCTCCGGCGTCCAGCGCGGCCCGGTAGGGCGGGAGATAGACCTCGCGGAACGTGCGTTCGGACATGTCTACCGTGTGGTAGTCGCGCCCCGCCTGCGGGGCGCCGTAGGCGGCGAAATGTTTTACGCAGGCCATAATGGTCGTCGGGTCTGCGAGGTCGCCGCCCTGATAGCCCCGGACCATGGCGGCTGCGATGTGCTCTCCCAGGTAGGGGTCTTCGCCCGAACCCTCCGAAACGCGGCCCCAGCGGGGATCGCGCGAGATGTCGCACATCGGCGAATAGGTCCAGGCGATGCCTGCCGCCGACGCTTCGAGGGCGGATATGCGGGCCATGCGTTCGATGGCGGCCATGTCCCAGCTCGCCGAAACGCCGATGTTCACCGGAAAGATCGTTTTGTAGCCGTGGATGACGTCCATGCCGAAAAGCACGGGGATTTTCAGCCGCGTGTTCTCGACGGCCATTTGCTGAATACGGCGTGTTTCAGCCGCCGTTTTGATGCCGAAGACGTTGCCGCAGGCGCCGCTTTTGATGTAGTCGTCCATCTTTTCCGAACTCCGGGGTCCGGTGACCATGCCGCGCGAAGCGAAGAGGACGCATTGGCCGATCTTCTCTTCGAGGGTCATCCTTTTCATCAGTTCCGATACCTTCCGGGCGGTCTGTTTGTCGCGGTAGAATGTTGCGGCGGCGCCCTGTTCGGGCAGTGCGGGTGTTTGGGCCAGGGCCGAGGCGGTGAACGCCAGGGCAGTCAGGGTCAGCAGGAATTTCATGTTGGCTGCAGTTTGCTAATTAATCGTTGTCGGGGGTAAATCCCAGTGCGGAGAGCGCTTCGGAGATCTCGGGAGCGCTCATGAAGAGTCTCCACAACAGCCCCGTGCGGTAGTTTTCGATCATCGGAGCCACCGGGCACTGGTTGTTGGCCAAATAGCGCCGGACGGTGCCTTCGGTGTCGCTGTAAGCGTCCCAGAACCCCCAGGGACCCATCTGGGTCGGGATGTCCCAGTAATAGTGCGTCGCGGCGGCGATGGATTGTTCGGGGGTGTAGGGCATGGCGATCAGCGCGGCGTTGGCCGTGATGACCCCGACGTCGTTGTTGGTCCGCATGGACTGGTAATCGGTCGTGGCGTTGGAGGTGTAGCCGGCCGAGAAGCCCCAGCAGTCTGCGCCGTAGCACTTCCGGCCCTTGGGGTTTTCGAGGCAGTAGTTGTACTGGATCAGGGCGTGGCTCCGGAGCGCTTTCCAGTAATTGACGCCGCGTTCGTCTTTCAGCCCTTTGGGGCAGAACCCGCCGTAGGAGAAGGCGGTCCAGAACATCGGGCCCACGTCGTTCGCCCCCGAGTTGTGCCTGACGACGAAGGGGATTCCGTAGCGGCTGCCCGGATTGACGATGCCGCCGCTGCGCGACCAGCCGTTCATATAGGCCTTTTTGGGCTCCGGGAGCGGGTGTGTCGGCGATGCCGCTGCGAGGAGGTAGGGCAGCAGGCATTCGTTGTAGCCTTCCAGGTGGAAATTCTTTTTGAAGCCTACCGTCGGGGACCAGTGCCACAGGAGGCAGTCGTCCGTATCCGATGCGAACCAGTCCCATTCCATGCCGCGCCAGAGGGCGTCGATGCGGGCGGCGAGCGCCTGCTCCGCTGCCGAACCGTCTTTCAGGTATTGGCGGGCGCAGAGGAGTCCGGCCGTCAGGAACGAGGTCTCGGCGATATCGGCCCCGTCGTCTTCGCCGTTCGATCCGGCAAAGGCGATGGTTCTGCCCGTGCGGTCGTCGATCCAGTGGGAGTACATGCCGTGCCAGCGCTCGGCGCGTTCCAGAAACGATACGATTTTCTCCAACCGTTCGACGCCCTGTGTGCGGGTGATGAAATTCCGTTCGATGCCGACCAGTATTCCCATGATTCCGAAGCCCCCGGCACCGATCGTCAGCGTATTTTCGTCTTTCGACGGTTCGTTCACGAAGTAGCGGACCCGGGCCAGTCCCGAGTTGGGACGGGCTCCGCTCCACATATATTCGAAATGGGTCTTCTGAATCCAGGTCAGCAGCCCTTCCACATCCTCCCGGTTTTTCGGGGGTGCAATCGCCGGAGTATTGTCACCCCCCCCCGGGCCCTCTTTACCTTCGTCCGATCCGGAGCAGCCGGCAAGGAACGCCGCCGCCGCGAACAGCCATATTGCAAATCGTTTCATGGTCTTAATTGTCGCGTGTGAATCCCAGTTTTTTGAGTCCGGCCTGAATCTCCGGGGCGCTCATGAAGAGTTTCCAGATCAGTCCCGAACGGTAGTTCTCGATCATCGGCAGCGCCGCGCACTGGTTGTTGGCCAGGTAGTTGGGGATGACCCTCTTTTCGGCGACGATATATCCGTCGTAAAATCCGTAGGGGCCCCACAACTCGTCGCCGAGGTCGAAGTAGAAGTGTTTGAGAGCTTTCATGACAGCGTCGGGGGCGAAGGGCATGGCCGCCAGCGTTCCCGACGGGGTGACTACGCCGCGGTCGTTCTTGGTGTTGTGGGCCTTGTAGCCCTTCACCGAATATCCGGCCGAGAATCCCCAGCAGTCGGCGCCGTATCCGTCGAATCCGTTGGGATTGGCGATGCAGTGGGCCTGCTGTATCCTGGCGTGGGCGACGTTCACGTCGAAATAGTTGATGCCCAGCTCGTCCTTCAATCCCCGGGGATCGAATCCCACGTAGGAAAAGGCCGTCCAGAAGATCGGGCCTACATACTCGCGTCCCGTGTTGTGCCGTACCCTGACCGGGATATTGTAGAGGGTCGTGTCGCTGACGATCGCCCCGTCGCGCGCCCAGCCCTTGTAATAGGCCTCTTTGGTGATGGGGTGGGTCGGGGAGCTCGCTCCCAGAATATAGACCGCGAGGCATTCGTTATAGCCCTGCAAGGGGAAATTCTTTTCCCACTGATAGTCGGGCGACCAGTGCCAGTACACCACGTCTTCGCCATCCTTCTGATACCACGACCACTCCATTTCACGCCACAGTTTGTCGAATTTTGCGGCCAGTGCACGCTCTTTTTTCGTTCCGTTCAAAAGGTACTGACGGGCCGTGATGAGTCCCTGGGCCAGAAATGCACTCTCCACGACGTCGCCGCCGTTGTCTTTGCTCGCGGGATTGGCGAACGGCATCGTCCGGGCCGTGCGGTCGTCGATCCAGTGGGACCACATGCCGTGGAAACGGTCGCTGCGGGCCAGGAAATCCGCGATCTTCTCCAGACGCGCCACGCCTTCGCTGCGGGTGATGAAACCCCGCTCGATGCCGACGATGATTCCCGTAATGCCGAATCCCGAACTGCCCACGGTGATCGTATGCAGGTCCCGTTGGGGATCGTCCTGAATCATGCGGACCCGCGAGAGCCCCGAGTTGGGCAGCGCGCCTTCCCAAATGTAGTTAAAATATTGCCTTTGAACGTATGTTAAAAAATCATTGTCGTCATTAAATGACCTTTTTCGTTTATCGCCCGTGTTGTCGGGTGCGGCGGCCGAGAAGGCGGCGGTCAAAAGTGCGATGGCGCAGAATAGTTTTCGGATCATTGTCGGGTTGTGGTTTTGAGGAGGTGCCGGAACTCGCCGGTCCCGGCACCTCCGGGTGATTGTTACTCGGCATCCGCCTCCGGACCGATCGGCTCGATGTTTTTCTCGTAGCCGACGTAGCCGTAGTTCTGGTTGAGCGTGGCCAGCGTGTTGTCGTTGATCGCCGTTTCGGGGATCGGCCAATAGATATGGTAGGGGCTCATGCGGTAAATCTGCACGTTGTTGCCGCCGTCTCCGTAGGCGAAGTTCGACGGGGTGCCGTCTGCCGTATTGAAATAGATGTTGTTCGTGAAACGCATGCGGTCGTAATACCAGTTCTTCGTGCCGATGTTTTCGAGCGAATAGCCGTCTTTGCCGAGTTTTGCCATCGTGAAGGCGATGCGCACCAGTTCGTTGCGGCGGAACTCCTCGAGGAAGAGCTCGCGGGCGCGTTCGTCGAGGACATCCTCGAGGGTGGCCGTTCCCGAGAAGGCCGTGGCCCCGGCGCGGGTGCGGATTTCGGTGAGGTCGGGAGCCGCTTCGCCTCCGCGGCCGAGCCATACGAGGGCTTCGGCACGCATCAGATAGGCTTCGGCAAGGCGGTAGATATACCAGTCATGGAATCCGCCCAGCATGTTGTAGTCGCTCGGAAGCCGTTTTTCGTCGTCCACGACGATCTTGTTGTACTGGATGTCGCCCCAGCAGCGGAGCGTGTCGCTGCAATTCTCGTAAACGAGGGGTTTGCCGTAGAGCTTCGAGGTTTTGACGTTGTAGACCAGCGCCTCCATCGGATACCAGTTGGGGGCGTTGTGGCGCATGTCGTTTTTGAAATCGGCGCTTTCCCAGATCTTGTTCGAGAAATACCAGGTTTTTTTCTGGGCGCCGATGCCGCGTCCGGTCCAGAGTATCTGTAAGTCCTGTCCCGCTTCGGACGAAATGCTGAAGGGACCGGGGCCGCCCGACGCTCCGTCGATCGTGCTGCGGAGTCCCGTGCCGCTCGTGCGGCGCTGCTGCGTGGCCTGTGCTTCGTCGTACTGGCCGTTGTACCACTCGACGAGGTGTTCGCGCATGCGCTCGCCGCCGCCACCGCCGCCGGGTGTCGTCGAACCGCCTTCCATATAAGGGTCGTCCAGCACGACGAGGATCTTTTCCGTATTGGTCGAGAGCGCCGGGTTGTACTTGTAGAAGAGGTCGGTCATGACGTTCGGATTCGGAATCTTGGGATTCGCCGTGCCGACGAGGGCCCCGAAGCGGGATTTCATCAGTTTCAGTCCCGGGGTGTTGATGACGGCCGTCGAGCTCGTCACGGCATCTTCGAAATCACCGTTCATCAGGTAGTATTTCGTCAGGATCATGTAACCTGCCGCCCGGCTCACGCTGCCGGCGGGGGCGGTTTCGGGAAGGTGCTTCACGGCGTCTTCGAGCATCGAGATCATCCGGTTGATGATACGCTGCTGGGTCGAGGTCCGGAAGTCGAGTTTCGGGTAGTCGATCTCTTCGGTGATGAGCGGCACGTCGCCGTAGGTCGTAATCAGGCGGTAGTACCAGTAGCCCAGGAAGAACTCGCCGTAGGCGCGGATCTCGTCCTTCTGTTCCTGCGAACCTTTGAGGCTCTCGGAACGGGTCACGAGCATGGCCGCCCGCGTGATGCTTTTGTAGGTGTTGTCCCACAGGTCCTTGGGCTTGCTGCCGATCGACGGGACCATCATGCCGTCCAGGTCGCGGGGGCTTCCGTTGACCAGCACCGCGAGGTCGGAGTTCTCGTAGGCCCATTTGATATTGGTGTTGCGCCCCATGACTTCGGGCCGGAGGTCCTTGCACAGCTTGGTCACCAGGCCCATGCAGCCGGTGTAGGTGCTGTACGCATTGTTGGGGTCGAGTTTCGACGGCTGTTCGGGCTCCAGCCAATCGCTGGTGCAGGAACCCAGGAGCAGCAGGCTGAACAGACATGCCAGGAATTTATGTTGTGCTTTCATCGTGCGTTGGATTATAAGGTGAAGTTAATGCCGAAGGTGAATGTCATGGGGGTCGGCGCCTTGGTCTCGACATCCCAGTAGAGCCAGTCGTCGAAGCTGTAGGCGTTGTCGAGGTTGAAGAAGACCTTGGCGTTCTGCAGGGCGATCTTGTTGATCCACCGCTTAGGCAGGCTGTAGGCGATCGACACGTTTTCGATGCGCAGGAACGACGCGTTGCGGTAGAGCGTTCCCGTGCGCTTGGCCCCCAGCTTGCCCCAGTAGTTCGACTGGTTCTCCGGCGTCCAGTACGGATATTTCATCTGCGAAACCCGGTCGGCGTAACCGCCTACGCAGATCTCGTTGTTGGCCTTCTTGTGCCCCAGTTCCGAGCGGAGCATGAAGGAGACGGTGAGGTTGTCGAAGAGCGTGAACGAGTTGTTCAGGGCGATGCGGTAGCGGGGTTTGGTGTAACCCTGCCAGAGATAGTCGTCCGTCGAGTAGCTCGTGTTGCCCTCTTTGAGATAGGTCTTGTAATCGCCGGGCGAGAATCCGAGGGCCATGGCCTCGGCGGCTTCGTCGTTCTGCCAGACGCCGGTGATCTTGTAGCCGTAGATCTCGTCGATGGCATGGCCGATATACCAGCCGTTGGTCGGGTCGTCGGACTCCTTCCAGTTGACGATGTTGCCGTCGTTGTCCGTCACGGGAACCAGGTCGCCGTAGAGGTGTTTGATCTCGTTGCGGTTGAGCGAGAAGGTCAGGTCGGAGGTCCAGCGCAGGTTCTTGGTGTTGAGGTTCACCGAGTTGATCGTGATCTCCAGACCTTTGTTGTTGACCTGGCCGAGGTTGGCCTTCACCTTGGAGTAGCCCGTGAGCGTCGGCAGGCCGCGGTCCATCAGCATGTTGGTTGTCTTCATCTTGTACACTTCGGCCGTGACGTTGAGGCGGTTTTTGAAGAGTCCCCAGTCCAGACCGAAGTTCATGGCCAGCGTCTCCTCCCACATCAACTGGCGGTTGCCCATGGAGGTGGGGTAGAGCGTCACGACGTTCTGCTTGTCTTCGGTCAGGTAGAAATCGTTGGCCAGGCCGGCCAGCGCCGTGTAGCGGCCGATGTTGCTGTTGCCGTTCTTACCGTAGGAGAAGCGGAGCTTCAGGTTGCTGATCCAGTTCACCGACTTCATGAAATCCTCCTCCGAGATGCGCCATGCGGCGGCTACGGCCGGGAAATCGGCCCACGGATTCTGCTGTCCGAATGCCGAATAACCGTCGCGGCGGATGGTGAACGAGAGCATGTAGCGGTCCATGAGCGTATAGTTCAGACGGGCCATGTAGGAGGCTTTGGTGTCGACCTGATCCTCGGACGCCGAGGTCTGTATCTCGGCCATGTCCAGGGCGTGCCAGCCCAGCAGTTCCGAGGTGGTGAACTTGCTCGCTCCGGCGGTCGTCTGGTGCTGTTTCCATTTGGCGGCGCTCTGCAGGAGCGTCACGTCGAAACGGTGGATGTCGTTGAAGGTCATGTTCCAGCGGAGGATGTTCTCGATCGACCAGTCGTACTGACGGGTGTTCCGGCGCGAGGCGATGCCTTCGCCCGCCGAGCCGTCGAGCGTCCACGAGGGTTTGTACGAATTGTCGTCCTGGAATTTCCAGCGGTTGTTGAACGAACTCTCGAAGGCGAATCCCCACGGCAGGCTGATCTTGGCATAGACGGTTCCCAGGACGCTGGTCGTGCGCTTGTAGACGTCCCACTGGGTCTTCTCGAACGGGTTTTTGGCCATGTTGTCGCCGTTCGGATACCAGGTGTAGGTGCCGTCCTCGTTGTATTTGTCGCCCAGCGGGCTGTTGTTGTAGGCGACGGCCCAGTCGGCGGGCTGTCCGTCGTTTTTGGCGCTCGACAGGTTGGCCCGGATGCCCACTTCCAGAAAGTCGGTGATCTTGTTGGAGAGGTTCACGCGGGTGCGGACGTTCTGGTAGTCATCGTTCCGGACGACGCCCTTGTTGTCGAGAAATCCGGCCGACCAGTAATAGGTCAGGCTCTTCGACTTGCCCGATACGCTGACGTTGTAGTCCTGAATCACGCCCGTACGGAAAACGTCGTCCACCCAGTCCGTCGACCGGTAGTTGTAATAGTTCGCCTTTTCGTTGGGACGCAGGGCCAGACGGTCCAGCCAGACCTCGGTGGGGTCGGCATAGGTCCCGGCATTGGAGTATCCCATCCAGGTTGCGAGGTCCACGCCCTGAAGTTTGTAAGGGTTGGTGTAATAGCCGGGTTTGGTCTGGTTGATGGCGCCCTCGCCGATGAGTTTGTCGGCGCGCACCTGCAGATAACCGTCCACGTCGTAGCTTGCGGGCTTCCGGGTCAGGATCGAAAGGCTGGTCTTGGCGTCGAAACGGATCGTGGGTTTGTCGCCCGTTCCCTCCTTGGTGGTGATGATGATGACGCCGTTGGCGGCATTGGCTCCGTAGACTGCGGCCGACGAAGCGTCCTTCATGACCGACACGGATGCGATGTCATTGGGGTTGATGTCGTTCAGCTCCCCGTTGAAGATCATCCCGTCGACGACCAGCAGCGGCGAGGTCGTGGTTCCGAGCGAAGTCTGGCCGCGGATCTCGAACGAGGTCTGACCGCTGGTGGAGGCGCTTCGCTGGATGTTGAGGCCCGCGACCGAACCGCGCAGGTAATCGGCCAGCGAGATCGACTGCTTGTCGGCCATCTTCTCCATGTTGATCTGCGCCACGGCGCCCGTGACGTCGCTCTTCTTCTGCGTTCCGTAGCCGATGACCACGATTTCGTCGATGTCCGACGCCTTTTCGGTCAGCGAAACGTTGACCAGGGTCTTGTTGTTGACCGCGACGCTGAGGTCGTCGTATCCCAGGAACGAGACGGTGAGCTGGCTGTTGGCCGGCACTTGCAGGGTGTATTGTCCCCGGGCGTCGCAGACGGCGCCCCGCTGGGTTTGCCGGTTGTAGACCGTAGCACCGGGAATCGGCATGCCGGAGGCATCCGTAACGGTACCCCGCACGGTGATCAGCCGGACTTTCTGGGCGTCGCCGTCCTTCTCGGCCTCTTTGCTCTTTACGAGGATGTTACGCCCGTCTACGGAACAGGATACGTCCTGTGAGGCGAAGATCTGGTTCACGACCTCGCTGACGCTTTTGTTCGAGGCTTTGATCTCGACCTGTTTCTTCAGGTCGACGCCGTTCGTTTTGATGACGACCGAATAGTTGTAGTTCTTCTGCAACAGTTCGATGGCCTGTTGTACGGTTCCCTTGAAGTTCATGGTGATATTCTGCGCATGGAGTTGCGTCGACAGCAGCAGGCTGCACGCGGCGAGCAGTAACCAGGAACGTAGTTTAGCGATGAATACGCGTTTCATTGGTGGTTTGGGGTTAAATTGCTTGTTTCGGTTGGGTTCAGTGCTTGTAAATGTCGATGACATTTTTATTCGAGACGTATTGGAACGAGCTGCCCAGTTTCAGGAATTTGAGGATGTCGTCCAGCGATTCGTTGTTCACGAACGAGGCGAAATAACGCTCGTGCCTGAGCTGTTCGTCCCGGAGGATGATCTTTACGTTGAACTTGCGTTCCAGGTCGGCGGTGATCTCTTCGAGCGTCTGGTTGCGGAAATAAAGGCCTCCGTTCTCCTCGCTCCACGAAGTGTAGCCCGAAGGCGAGAACTGGAAGGTGTCGACGGCGCCCGTGTGGTGGTCGATGCTCATGTAATTGCCCGGTTCGAGGGTGTACTGCCTGGTGAAGCCGTTGAAATTCGCTTCCAGCGAGATGCTCCCTTCGATCAGCGACACCTCGGTCTTCGACTGCTCGGGGTAGGATTTCACATTGAATTTCGTCCCCAGCACTTTGATGTTGACATTTCCGACCGAGAGGAAAAAGGGCCGCGACGGGTCTTTCTCGATGTCGGCATAGGCCTCTCCGGTGACGAATACCTGCCGGACCTTCCGGTTGAACTGCTCGGGGTAGATGATCTTGCTTCCGGCATTCAGCCAGACTGTCGAGTTGTCGGGCAGCGTCACCTGCATTTTTTCTCCGTACGCCACGTGTTTCTCGATCCAGTTTTTGGGCTTCTGGGTCTGTCCGTTCAGGTAGAGGGCGAAAACGGCGAGCGGCACTGCCATACATGCTGCAATCCTCACCGTCCACTCCCTGATCCTGCGGATTGTTTTGCGGGGGCCTGCCGCCCCGCCGATGCCTTTATGAGCGAGCGAAGCGGAAAAACGTTCGAACCCTTTGCGGGAGGAGGTCCGGTCGATGGATTCCGGCAGTTCGTTCCACAGGACGTAGAGCTCGTTTTCGAACTCCGGGTTTTCGTCCCCGGCGGTAAACCACGAACTGACCTGCTCCCTCTCATCGGATACCGGGGTGCCGAAGAAGAAATTCCGTAACGTTTTCTTTGAAAATTGCTGCATGACGATCTGTTTATTTTGCTGCGCCTGCTATTGGGCCGCAGTTCCTATTGCGTTGTTGCTGTCACCGGCCGCGCCGAGCACGGTGCCTCCGAAGGTGCAGTTCGTGAGGACTGCCGAGGGGCCCTGGCCTGCGATACCTCCGAACCAGGCGGCCGGAACGGTCGCCGTCGCCAGCCGGACGATATCGCCCGTATTGCCGCAGGCGGTGATCTCCGTTGCGACCGTTGTCGATCCTACGATGCCTCCGGCGTTGGCTGCCGACGTGACCGACGCTTTATTCTGGCAGTTGGTGAGCGGGGCGGCCTTGGTTATCGCGCCCACGATGCCGCCTGCTGCGACGTTGCTGTCGTCGATATTGCTGACGACGGCGCCTTCGTTGGTGGCGTATGCGATGGGAACAGCAGCCGACATGCCGCCCGAGATGCCTCCGACGCCGCTCCCTGCGGCGGGTGCGGTTTCCAGGCCGTTGAGCGTGACGACGCCTTTGTTCAGGCACGGAGCTTCAGCCGATCCGATCGAGCTGGAACCCTGGCTGTTTCCGGCGATACCGCCGACTACGGCCTTTTTGCCGCCTGCCAGCGTGATGCCGCCGTGGTTCTCGCAGCCGAGGATGGTCTGGCCGTTCAACTGTCCGATGATGCCGCCGACCTGTGCCGCATCGCAGCTTACATGGATGTTGCCGTAATTCTTGCAGTTGGAGAGGGTGAACGCTCCGCCTCCGGCGCCGTTGATGCCTGCCACACGGGTCGAGTTGGAGGTAATGTCCGCATAGTTGGAGCAGTCGGTGATTTCGCAGCGTCCGTAGGCGACGATGCCGCCGACACGCGGATTGTCCGTCGGGCCGGCCATGGTCAGCGTACCTTTCGAGATGCAGTTTTCGATGCGACCGCCCGTCGCAGTCACCGAGAAGCCGACGACGGCGGCGAGATGTTTCTGTACGCTTCCCGTGTAATCGTTGGTCGCTTCGACATCCACCGTGAGGTTGCGGATGATGCCCGTGGGGGCCAGGCGCGTGAAGAGGGCCACGATGGGTTGTCCGCCGCTTTCGAGGCGTCCCGAGATCGTGTGGCCGTTGCCGTCGAAGACGGCTCCGAAAGCCCCCGATTTGTCGTTGGCGGTCGTCTGTCCGCCCATGAGCGGCAGCGGTGTCGCTCCGGCGTTGATGTCGTTGTAGAGATTGATTACGCCGTTTTCGTCCTGCCATTTGCTGTAATCCGGATCGGCTTCTTTGGTCGCCGAAGCGATCGCTTCGCCCAGTTCGGTCAGGTCCTTCAGCGAGTAGATGCCCGGTTCGCGGTCTTCGACGACGGGGCCTTCCTGGCTGACGTTAATGAATTTGCGGACTACGGCATCGGTTGTAATATCGCCGCATTTGACCGAGATGACGGTTGTGCGCGAACCGTTCTCCTCGCTGAACGGAAGTGCCGTAATGGTAATGGATTGTTTGTCGGCGGCAGCACCGCTCTGTGTGGGGACGAAACTCACCCAATCGGACGATGTGTTGATCTCCCATTGGCTGTTCGTCGAGAGAGTCAGGCTCGAATTGCCTCCCTCCTCCGTGAAATGTAGATTTTCGCTGCTGAGCTCGATCGAGTAGCGCTCCTTCGGCGTCAGCTCGTCGTTGTCGCAGGAAGCCGCACTCCCGGCAATTCCAAGCACAACGGCAAGAAACAGAGTTGGTTTTAGTCTAAGGTTTCTCATAAGTAAATAAGGTTAGTGTTGCCATTCTGTCCCGGCTTGCGGTCGCGGCAGGATGTTGCATGGTATTGTTACTTACGAGAGACCCGGTGAAACTACGTATTCGCCGGTGATAAAAATTCATGCCGGGCCAAAAGACGACGTAGCCACGGCTTTAAGCCGTGGCTACGTCGTTCGGAAATTCCCTGTTTTTCATTTTTGGAGTTTTTCCATCTCCAATGCGGCGAACAGGAACGGCAGCAGTCCGTGCGTGTCGCTGCGGATGAAGGGGATGCGCTCGTAGTCCGCAGGATCGGTGCTGAAATTGGTGCCGCCTTTCACGCCGTTGAAATCGTCCTCCCCGCTCACGAAGCTCGTCAACGCCTGCCAGGCCCGGCGGAGCGGCTCTTCGACCTGCTTGCGCGGAAGCCATCCGCGGTTGACGCCGCGGGCGAGGCAGTAGGTGAAGATCGCGGCACCGGAGGATTCGCGGGCGGAATCCTCCCGGTCGAGGATGTTGCGCCAGTAGCCCTCCGTATCCTGATGACGCAGCACTCCTTCGATGTGGGCCCGGTAGATGGCCAGTATCCGTTTGTAATTCCGGTCGCTGCGGGGAAGCGCGTCGAGCACCTCGCACGTCGCCCACAGGGCCCAGCCGTTGCCGCGCGACCAGTGCGGAACGCGGATGTCGGGATGCGAGGGGTAGCAGGCCTGCCGGTAGAGGCCCGCGCCGGCATCGAAAAGCAGGCGGTTGAAGCCGATGAGCTGGTCGGCGGCGTCGTGCAGGAGACTTTCGTCGCCCGTCAGGCGGTAGCCGTAGACCAGATAGGGCAGTCCCATAAACATGTCGTCGGCCCAGACCGACGGATAGGGGGTGTATTCCCGGGCGAAGACGCCTTCGGTGCGGAACTGTTCGTGGCGCAGGTAGTCCAGCACCCGTTCCGCCTGCCGGCGGTAGCTTTCGGGCGGATCGGAACTCTCGACGCAGCGGGTGATGTAGGGCATGGCCGGGGCCGATACGTAGTCGAGCATCGGACGGCCTGCGGTGCCGAAGTTGAACGACCGGACGGCGTGCAGCCGCCGCGTCTGGTGTTCGGCCAGCGGGAAGGTGCCGAGCGAGAAATCGCACCATGCGTCGGCGTAGGCCGCGTATTTCGGATCGCCGGAGGCGGCGGAGAGGCGTTGCAGAGCCCAGGCGAAGCATCCCACATGGTAATACCATTCGAAGAAGCGTCCGTTGGCGGCCGGCGCCGAGACGATATCGACGGGCGGGATGTTCCATGCGACGGTGCGGTCGCAGTCCCGGTAAGGCGTGTGGAAAAGCAGCGTGCTGTCCGGGGCGAGCGGTGTGGCAAGATCGCCGCCGAACGTTCCGAGCACCAGCCACCGGGCCTCTTTGAGCTTCGGTGCGTAGTTTTCGAGCGTGCAGGAGATCTTGCGGCCCCGTTCGGCATAGCGCGAGAAGTTGCGCGACTGCATCAGGAAAAGGTGTTCGCCGCCGTGGTATTCGGTTTTGACGAGCAGTTTGTGCGGCCCGGCCGTCAGGCGGAGACGGAACGATTCCGGAAGGCGGTAATCCTTCTCGCCGAACTCCACGGCGAAGGGGTGTGGCAGGGTGCGTTCGTAGACCACCGAGTCGTCGACCGTGATCCGTACGGGGCCCGTGCATCCCAGTTCGAAGAGCTCTTCGGTGTCGCCTTCGCACCGGAGCGTCGTCAGGGCGTAGGCCACGCCCGGACGGTCCATGCAGCGGCCGAAATCGACGCATCCGAAGTCGGGATAGGCGTTTTGGAGTTTGTATTCCAGTTCGAAGCGGGTGTTGTCGACCACTTTGTCGGCGACCCGGCGGGCCAGTTCGAGCGGTTCGGCTCCCCGGAGCAGGGCGGGGACCAGCAGGGCGGAAAACAGCAGGCGTTTCATGGCGTCAGAAATTGAGTACGGGATAACGGTGTCCGTAACCTGCGGACGACAGGCGGACGTTGTCGCGGTAGACCTCGGTGTCGAACCTGTCCGGGTTCTCCCGGGCGTTGCGGTCGGCCCAGAAGACGATGCGGCCGTCGGGCCGCGCCACGACGATCTGTTCGCCCGCCAGCGGCAGCACCTTTTTCGCGGCGACGAGGAGGCCTTTGCCGGTTTTCAGCACGACGCGCCCCGTGCGGTCGTACAGAGCTCCGTCCGTGTAGAGTTCGTGGATGCCGTCGCCGTTGAAATCGACGACCGTGCCTTTGATCGGAAAGTCGATTTTCACTTCCTCGCCCGTGCGGGCGTCGTAGGTTTTGCCGACGCACCCTTTGGGCGGGACTGCCTCGCCTTTGAAGGGGTAGCGTCCGGCCATGGCGATTCGTTCGCCGCGGGGACCGAAATTGCCCACCCAGCCGTGGTGGTAGTGGCCTTTGCGCTCGGCGATCTCCCAGAGCCGGCGTCCCGTCTGGTCGAACATCACGGCACGCGGCTGCTTGCCGTCGTCGCCCTTTTCGCGCGTGGTGAAGAAGCACCACCGTCCCGACTCGGCGTCCCACCAGGGCTGCACCAGGTCGGAATGTTCGTTCCAGGCGTCGCCGTCGAGGATGAAGAGCTGTTCGCCCGTGTCGAACGAGAAGCACCGCTCGCCGTACATGAACTGTTCGCAGCCGTCGCGGCGGAGGTCGAAGATCGGGGTCGAGTGGCTGCCGCGCGCTCCGCGGCCGTCGTCGGGTATTTTGACCTTCCAGCGGCGGCTCATGTCGCCGTTCCAGCCCTGCATCTGTATCTCCTTGTAGGTGCCCTGCACGGTCACCAGCACCGGACTGCCGTCGTCGGCATGGCCGCCGATGAGCAGGAACCGCCATTTGTAGCTGTTGGCCTGGTTGTGGGCCGGGGCGGGCCACTGCCACGAACCGGTCACACGGCCCGTGCGGGCGTCGGCGCGTTCGAGGCGGTAGCCGTCGTAGTCGAAGGGGCGTTCGCAGGTGTTGGCGACGTAATAGATCTCGTCGCATCCGTCTCCGTCCATGTCCATCGGCAGCAGCGGCATGAACCACACGCCCGGGATGGTGTGGGGCAGTTCGCGCCGCCACAATTCGCGGCCTGCGGCGTCGAAGACGGCGATCTTCGGCGTATCCTTCGGGAAGGTGAAATTCCCTTCGTAGGGGTCGATGCTCTTCTCGGCGGAGAAGACCGTGACGAATCCCCGTTCGCCGCTGCCGAGGTTGAGCGGCGTCAGCCGGCATTGTTTGACGGGGGTGCCGAGGTCGAGGGTCAGCGCCTCGCGGGGCGAGAACTCCCGGGCGGAGAGCGCTGCGGGGAGCAGCAGCAGGGTGTACAGCAGTTTTTTCATGGTCTGATTCTTAAAACCGGAGAACCGGGCTGATGCCCGGCCCTCCACACATAAAACCGAACCTATCGGTAGAAACCGTTACTTTTTCGCGTCGCGGATCTCGCCGTCCTGCTGGTGCCACAGGCCGTAAGGCTCCGTGCGCGAACAGCTTTCGTAGTCGATGCCCTCGAGCGCGTAATTCTTCACGTCGTCCATCACGATTGCCGGGCGGACGTCGTTGTTGGCCAGCCGCAGCCGCACGTTGCGGACCTGCAGTCCGTCGACATGGCGGAAATAGATTCCGTAGGCGGGACAGGTGCCGTAGCAGTCGAATTCGGGGTATTTCTTCTCGTTTTCGGGAACGTCGCGGTAGATCATCTGCGGTTCGTTGACCGAGCCGAAGAGCAGCAGGTCGCAGTCTTCGATCAGCACGTTCTCGATCGGATGGCCTTTCAGGCCGCCGACGGCCGTGCCGACGCCCGGGCCGCCCTTGACCTCGACCCAGCCGATGCCGGTGTTGCGGATGTTGCGCAGCGTGACGTTGCGGATGGCGCCGACGGGCGCGGGGTTCGGGCCGCCTTCGAAGGTCCGGCCGCGGTTGCCCAGCCGCACGACGAACGGAGCCGCGCAGTTGCTCATGCGGATGTCCTCGTAGGTCACGCCGTCGATCACCGAGCCGTCGACGGCCTCGATGGCGATCGAATAGCGGGTCCAGCCCTCGGCGTTGCGGACGTGGACGTTGCGGATGGCGCCGTGGGTTTCGGTGCCGATCTTCACCAGGTTGCAGTTGGCGTAGCGTGCGCGCACGTCCTCGACGAAGATGTTCTCGGCCGGGGTGAGCGACAGCGCTTTGAGGCAGATCGCGTCGTCGCCGCAGCTGCAGAGGAAGTTGCGGACCACCACGTCGCTGCATCCGCTCAGGTCGATGCCGTCCTGGTTGTTGGTGCCGGTGTAGCAGCGCACGGTGACGTTTTCGACGCGCATTCCCCGGCAGGCCTCGTAATACTGGGTCCAGTTGGCGCTGCGGGCCAGCGTGACGCCGTCGATCGCGACGTTTTCGCATTCGACCATGCGGATCAGGCGCGGGCGTTCGTGTTCGTTGTTGCGGCCCCGCCAGGGATAGCCCTCGAAGAGCGAGTAGCCGTCGATGATGCCGCCGCCGCAGATCGTGATGTTCGAGGCTTTTTCGGCATAGATCATCTGGAAGTCCTCTTTGCCGCGGAACGACGGAAGGGAGCAGCGCAGGGGCGGGAAATCGTCGTGGTTGACCGACCCGCGCAGGATGGCGCCCGCTTCGACGCGCAGCGTGACGTTGGATTTGAGTTGCAGCGTTCCGGTGACATAGATTCCGTCGCGCACCCAGACCGTGCCGCCGCCTTTGCGGGCGCTGCACTTGTCGATGGCGGCCTGCAGGACGGCGGTGTTGACCGTCGCGCCGTCGCCGACGGCTCCGGCCTCGGCGATGTCGACGACGAAGCCTGCGGGACGCACCGTTTCGGGCCATTCGCCCAGCGGACGTACCGCCACGAGGTACATGTTATGCGAACTGCTTCCGTTCTCGCCCAGCGTCACGTGTTCGCCCCGGCGGTAGGGACGGCGGTAGCAGGTGAAGCGTTCTCCGCGGTCGTTGGCGATATACAGAGAGGTGCGGACGAACGAGTCGAGCCAGGCGGGTTTCTCCGCGATGGCGTCGTTGTGGGCCACGAAGACCTCGGCGTCGGCCTTCAGGTCGAAGTAGGCGATGTCGCCGCGGTCGAAGCGTTTCGATCCGTAGGCCGGCTGAATCCAGTCGGCGCCTTCCAGTTCGGGCGACAGAGCGGTGACGGCGACGGGTTCCTCGCCGTACATGGATACGCCCGTGCGGAGGTTGCCCTGTTCGAGCCAGTGCGAGATGTTGTAGTTGAACTGCCAGACGTCGAGTACGTCGAGGCGTGTGATGAGCCGTGTATCGGCATGTGCGGCCGCCGTGGCGGCGAGCAGGCAGCAGGTCAGAATGAGTCTTTTCATCGGTTGTGTTTCGGGTTTTCGTTCGGAACAAAATTACGGCTTCCGGGCGAATGCAATGTACAATAAATACCGGGATAGGTGGTGAAAAATGCCTATTTTCCCTCGATCGTGCGGCGCAGGGCCTCGAATTCCGCTTCGGTATGGTCCTCGGTGTCGATCTTGCGCTTCAGGACGTTGGCGACCTTTTGCTCGGCGGAGTAGGTGTTGGCGTGGCGCAGCGTGCGGCGGCGCGGGGAGTAGTCGAGCATGATGCGGCGCATCAGGTAGTCGCGCTGGATGTAACGTTCGAGCGCCGCGATGCACTCGGCGCCGTATTCCGGTCCTTCGGTATGGACCCGTTCGCGCGATAGTTCGTATTTGTCGTTGTAGACATACCCGCTCTTGTAGAAAAACAGCGCAGCCTCGATGAGCGCGGCATTGCGCTGGCAGAGCGTACGGTTGAGGTAGGCGCTGGCGACGATATCGTTGAGATAAGGGGCGTTTGCAGGTCCCGCGGCGCGGGCTTTCTCGGCCTCGGCGACGGCCCGGTCGGCACACGCGGCCATTTCGCGCAGTACGTCTGCTGGGGTCAGCCGCTTTTCGGCGTGGTATTTCGCGGCGAGCTCTTCGTCGGAACGGTTTCCGGTGCGCCATGCCGTGCAATACTCCGGTACGCCGACCACTTCCTGCCGGACGAAGGCCATGCCGGCCGGCGCCTCGGGGTTGTCGAACATCTGCCAGAATTTCAACGGCTGCAAACCCCCGACCGAGAGGCCGTCGCCGCGCCAGAACCACGCAGGCATCAGTTTGATGAACTGCTCCTGCGCGTGCGCCACGGCTTTGAGCGACTGCAACACGTGGGGTGCGGCCTTGCGGTAGGTTTTGGCCAGGTATTTTTCGGCGTCGGCGTCCGACCAGGGTTTGCGGTTCATGGCTCCGGCCACGGTGAGCTGCGTCAGCCGCCGCACGGGGTTGTCGGCCGAATCCTCGCCGCGCAGCGTGTAGTCCTGATAGACGATGCCCGTGAACCCGCCTGCGCGGACGTTGTCGAAGATGCGGTTCACGATGTTGTTGTCGTACCAGTAGACCGGATGCGGGTACTCCGCGTCGTAGACGTGCATGTCCAGCACCACGCCGTAACCGTCGTCGAGCATCTGTTTGCCCCAGGGCGGGCAGTTGACCAGCGGTTGGTCGTAGCCGGCGTATTTCACCGAGAGGACCAGCTTCTCGCGCGGAATGTCGAGCTGCTGCATCACTTCGGGCTTCACATACCAGTCGCGCATGCCGAAGAAGTAATCGTCGCCCCGCTTTTCGCGCAGCATGTGCGCCAACCGGTTGGAGTAGTCGACGAAACAACTGTCCGTCTTGTCGTAGTCCACACACTCTTTCCACGATTTCCAGGTGTTGGGACGCACCTTTTCGACGTCGTAGGTCCATGCCGCTTCGGCATAGGCGTTCAGGAAACCGTCCAGCTCGGGCAGCAGGTCCAGCGCCCGGGAGGTCGACCAGAGGAAAAAGTCGCGGAACAAATCGTTGGTCCACTGCTGCTGGGGAACGCAGTTGGGCGACTTGCCAGCCAGCGCTTTCTGGAACATGTCGTTCTGGTGGGCTTTGCGCAGCAGTTGGTCGAAGACCCCGTCGGGGTTGAGCTCCTGCTGGTGGGCGCACCAGAATTTGTAAGGTGCATAGTGCGAATAGGAGCGCGTCACGACGTAGCGGATGCCGCGCGACTTGGCATAGGAGATATTCTCCCGCAGGGTCGCGAGGTTCTGGGCGACCTTGGCAGGCGTGTATTCCGCGGCTTCGGGGTAGGGCGAATCGGCGTAGTCGACGATGTGCATCGGCAGGAAGGTGAACGTGCCGATGGAGATGACGTTGTAGCCGTCGGCGGCGATGCGGTCGATCTGTTCGCGGACCTCATCGCTGAGTTTGGGATTCATCCACTGGGACGAACCCACCGGGACGATGCGGTACTGCATGGGCTCCTGCGCATGCAGGGCGAGGGCTGTGAAGGCCAACAGCAGGGAGAGTATTTTCTTCATTTCGTCAGGGTCGGAAAAGGTTCATGGTGCCGGGAAAGCACCATGAACCGAATTTCAGTGTTATTTGATCTCCGTCAGTTTCGCCGGTACGGGGATGTCGCCCCATGTTTTGAGCTGGCCGGGAGCGCCGCTGTCGTCGAGCGTGTAGTAACCGACCGGGCGCGGCATCGGACCCGTCCAAGGCACCGGACAGGGATCGTCGAAGGGCTGGGAGATGCCGCCCGTGTTGAGGAAGTCGAAGACACGGGCCGTGCCGTCGTCGTTTTTGAGCGACGGTATGCCGAGTTTGGAATCACCCGAACCTTGTGACGTGTTGACCAGGAAACGGAAAAGCAGGTCGTCGGTCTTATTGTAATTTCCGTCGTTTGCCTGGCCTTCTGTATAGCGCCAGATGCGGATGAAGGGTGCATCTTTCGTCGTTGTCTTGTGACCTGTCCAGAATTTGCAGGTATGGCCGAGGAAGCATTTGATCTTACCGTCGTCTTTTTTGCATGCCGTCCAGCCTTCGGCTGTACTGCCGTCTTCATATCCGGCTCCGGCAATTGCAAAACGTGATGTGGAGAGACAAGCCCAGTAGAACGGCTGGTCGGGGTCGGCGATAGTGGGATATTCGTAGGGATAGGGTGTCGCCGTTAGGTAAACGGCTACCGAACCTGCTTTGTCAATTCCTTCGACAGCAGGCGATGCGACAGCCCAGCTCTGAGTGTCATTGAATAGAGTTTTTTTAGCAGTTCCTCCTCCGGAGCAGTATACGATGCAGGCGTAATTATCATTGGGAGATGAAATGGTTGAGGCGGTCGTGCTGGTGCCGCGCATGCGGTTGCCCCACTGGTCGGTCACCATGACGCCCGTGGCGGGTACATATTGATACGGGCGCAGTTTGCACGACCCTGCGGCGGCGCTGGCGTCGTCGGAGGTGGCCGTGATAAGGATTTCGGTCGCCTCGCAGTTGGCCGGGTCGAATGCGAAATCGGCTTTGACTGTCACCAGTCCGTTGGCGTCTACCGTGGCGACGCTCTCGTCGGCCGAACTCCACTGTACGGTCTGTACATAGGCGTCCTCGGGAACGGTCTTGTAGGTCATCTGCAACGTCCGGCCGGCGAGGATCGGGTCGGAGAGGGTCTGGCCGAGGACGATCTGCTGCACACCCGGGCATTGGGCCGTCACGGTGAAGCTGGCTTCGTAGGAGCCGTCGTCGGTCTTGACGGTGATCGTCGAGGTGCCGTCGGGGGCGTTGGCCGGATCGTCGACCATATAGACGTTGAACGATACGGTCTGCGTGGCGGGGTCCTGCGTGCCCTCGGCGTCGACCGTTGCAACGGCGGTGTTGCTGCTCTCGACGCTGATACGGCTGTTTTCGGGGATCTTGATCTCCTCGTCGTCCGTGGAGAAGACCACGCGGACGGCTTTGGTATGGCTGACGGTGAGTTTCCCGGCGAGTGCGTCGCTGGCTTCGCTGCCGTCCTCGTTGAGCGACAGCGCCACACCCGTAACTTTGATGGTTTTCAGGCTGACGGGGATTTCCGCGCGCACGTCGTCGTTGCGCGTCGACTGAATGGTGATCGTGGCGTCGCCCAGTTCTTGTCCCGGGACGAGCGTGAAGCCCGTGCGGCCGTCGAGTTCCTTCTCCTCGATGTCCACGACCTCTCCGTTCGTCGTTTCGAACGTCACGCTCTTGTCGAAGGTGTCGTGTACGAAGACTTCGAAATAGTAGTCGCGGTTGCCCGTGGAGTTGCGGACAAAGGTGATCCGGTCGTCGACGGGTTGGTCGAGCAGCAGGTCGTAGACGCGGATGCCCGATTCGACCGTTACCGAGACCGCACATGTGGCCTCGATTTCGGGATAGGCCGTGCTGCGGGCCGTGATGACGGCGTCGCCCAGGCCGGTGGCATGTACGGAGCCGTTTTCGTCGACCGTGGCGACGGCGTCGTCGCTGGAACTCCAAAGAATTTCTCCGTCGGTGGTTTCCGCCGGGTCGAAGGTGGCGTAGAGACGGCGGGTTTCGCCGATGATGAGTTCGCTCAGCGAGCTTTTCGACAGCGTGAGCTCTTTCGGCTTGTAGTAGACGTTGCCGTCTCCCAGCCAATCCGAGTCGCCGCAGGCCGTCAGGGCCAGCGCGGCAAGCGATAAGAGGATCAGTTTTTTCATGTCAGGTTATGTTTATGGTTTACTGTTCGATTTTGTACTCACGAAGTAGTTTGCGCAGTGCGTCGCTGCCTTTGACGGCATGGGCCGGAAGCTGGCGGTCCGTTCCGAAAACATACATTTCCGGAGCGTGTTCCACCGTTGCGGTCTCCTCGCGGTAGGTGCCGTCGGCGTTGCGCAGCCCTTCGGTCCGCAGCCCGAACTGCTCCGCCACGAAATCGTACATCGCGCGGCGTTTGTTTACGCCGTAGTCGTGCTGTTCGGCGGCCAGGTGGACGTTGCGGACCTTATCCCCGGCACCGTAGAATCCGTAGACCTTTTGCAGATAGGGGTATTCGATCTGCGGCACGGTCACTGTCCAGTCGTGGCCGTCGGAGATCACCAGCTGCGGATGCGGGGCTGCGAGGGCTCCCAGTTCGGCGTTGTTGGTCATCGGCTCGCCCGGCAGGATGTGGACCGGAAGCCCGCTTTCGCAGGGGCATCCCCCGAAGAAGTGCGACGAGAGCATGACCACCGGGACGCTCAGCGTGATGCGGTCGTCGAGCGCCGCAATCACCATCGTTTGCGTGCCGCCGCCCGAAGCGCCCGTGACGCCCACGCGGGTCGTGTCTGCCCACGGTTGGGCGCAGAGGTAGTCGAGGATGCGGATGCTCTGCCAGGTCTGCATGACGATTCCCAGGTCGGAGCGGTGGTCCTTCAGTTTGAAAGCCAGCGCCGATTCGCCCCAGGCCCACATGTCGTAGCTGAAAACCGCGGCACCCATCTTGGCCAGCATGGCGCAGCGGAGCTGCTGGTCGGGACGGTAGCGTCCCCGCTGGTCGGGAATCGAGGTGTCGGTTTTGTCGTAGAAATGGCCGTGCGGCGAAAGCATGACGGGGATGCGTCCCCGGAACCGTGCGGGCATGTAGAGCGATCCCGAAACCCAGACGCCGGGCAGGATTTCCAGCGCGATGTTCTCGACGGTGTAGCCGTCGTGCCGGCGCAGGTTGCTCCGGATCGGCGCGAGGTCGCACTTTTTCAGGCTGTCGAGCCCCAGCGTAGCGAGTATGTGCGTGCGAATGCGGGCCTTGCGGGCTTCGAAAGCCTCGCGCGTAGGGTAGAGTCCGAGCAGGCGCTTCAGGTGCTTTTCGCCTTCGGCGTAGGGCTTGCGGAAATACTCCCATTTCTTGATTTCGTAGACGCCGGGAGCCTTGGCCGTCCAGCGCATGTCGAGCGGACGCAGGATGTTGTCGAGCGTGGCCTCGGCATCGTCGTAGAAACGCCACGGAGCCGATTTGACGCTACGTCCCCTGACGTTCTTCTCTTCGTAGAGCAGTTTGACGCCATACTGGGCTTCGACCTGCTGGAGCACCTCTTTCAGCGGCTGGTCGTAGACGTTCGAGTCGAGCCACTGTGCGTCGAGGCGCGCAGCGGTGAGGAGGAACAGCGATATGGCTAACAGTCGTTTCATGGCGGTTTATTTGAAGGTCGCTTCTGCGTTGACGCATTTCAGCGCGATCTGCTCCGGGGCAAGGATTTTCTCACCGCCCACGGTCAGGTTCTCGAAGACGATGCCTTCGATATCGCCCCGGGCCGGGCATTTGATCTCGGGGGCTTTCGGGAAGGGGGCCCGGAAAGAGCAGTTCCGGATCTCGACGCCGCGGATCGAGCCGATCGGGGAGTCTTTCCGGCGGGCGTTGACCGAGAACTGGAACATCATCCGCTTGCTGTCGGGGTGGTTGCGTTCGAAACGGTTGTTCAGATAACGCACGTCGCTCAGGGCCGTGCCGTCCGAGACGTAGAGCGCCATGCCGCGGTCGGATTCCAGCACGTCGTTGTCCTCGAAAGTGATGCCCGACATCCGCGTTCCGCGGGTCTCGGTGCCCACTTTGAGCGACGATTTCTTGGTCAGGAAGACGCAGCCCCGGACGGTGATCTTCTCCGCGTCGCCCAGATAGCCGGAATACCCCGTGGTCTTGACCGCCACGTTGTCGTCGGAGCAGTAGCCGAAGCAGTTTTCGATCAGCAGGTTGCGCGAGGCGTCGGGGTCGAAGCCGTCGGTGTTGCTCAGCTCCGTGTCGTTCATCAGCTTTATGTTGCGGAGCACGACGTCGCGGCAAAGGAGTATCTGGGTGTTCCACGACCCGGGGTCCCGGAACATCACGCCCTCGAAATGCAGGTCCGAGGAGTTCACGGCCAGCAGCAGGCGTATGCGGGCCTTGTCGCCGAACTTTTCGCGCAGGGCGCGGCCGTTGCCGTCGATGGCGCCCAGTCCCGTGATCCGGATATCTTTGGCGTCCTTGACATAGATGAAGCGGCGGGTCTTGACATCGTCGTTCGATTCGAAGGCGGCTGCCGAGGAGGCGTCGGCCCGGATGACCGCGCCGCGCTCCAGATGCAGGTGCGCGTGCGACGGCAGGCGGAGCTGGCCGCAGAGATACTCCCCGGCGGGGAATACCAAAGTACGGCCCTTCTTCGCACATGCGTCGATGGCACGCTGAACGGCGGCGGTGACGTTCGTCGTCCCGGTGTTGTCGATGCCTTTATACTCCATAATGCTCGTTCCCTCGACTTTCAGTGCGGGTTTCTCGGCGAAGATGAAGAGCTTTGCCGTGTCGTTCAGCCGCACGAGGTACTGGCCCGCTTCCGGGAGGCGGAAGCGCACCGTGCTCCCCTCGACGGAGGGCTCGACGCCGCGGCTCAGGGGGCTGACTTCGGCCGAGGAGACCGCTGCGGGGACCGTCACGGTGAACTCCGCCGCGCCCTCCGGCGTACAGGAGACGTAGTGGTAGTGTTTGAAGGGCTCGACCTGCTGGGGCGCGCCGTTCATGCGCACCTCGTATCCGGCAGCCGAGGCGGCTGCGGTCCACAGAAGCAGGGCCGGGAGTATCGTAAGTCGTTTTGTCATTCGAAACGGATGTTTTCGGTGAAACGGATCTTGGCGCCCAGGTCGTCGAGCGAGCGGACGGGACGGCCGCCGATCGTGACGTTGCTGAACGTCAGGCTGTCGATCGTGTGGTCGGCGTCCAGCCCGGCGATCTCGGCGGGGCGCGGGAATACGGTGGCGAAGTCGCAGTTGCGGATCATGACGTTGCGGATCTGTCCTTTGCCGTGGCGTTCCGAGATTCTGAAATGGATCGGGCGGCGCTGGCTGTCGGGATAGTTGCGTTCGACGCGGTTGTTCGAAAAGGTGATGTTTTCGAACAGCGCCCCGTCGTTGCAGTAGAGCGCCAGGGCGCGGTCGCACTCGACGACGTCGTTGTTCTCGAAGAGGATGTCGGACATGCACACGGCCTTGGTTTCGGTGCCCACTTTGAGCGACGACTTGCGCGTCAGGAAGACGCAGCTCCGGACGACGATGTTCCGCAGGTCCTTGTTCAGCCCGAGGTTGTTGGTGGTTTTGATGGCCACATTGTCGTCCGAGCAGTAGGCGAAGCAGTGGTCGATCATCACGTTGGTCGAGGCGTCGGGGTCGAAACCGTCGGTGTTGGGGACCGTGGCGTCGTTGATGAGCTTCACGTCGCGGATCGTCACGCCGTCCGAATAGTGGATGTGGGTGTTCCACGCCGCGGGGTCGCGCAGCAGGATGCCTTCGATCGACACGTTGCGCGAGTTGCGGATGCGGATCAGGTTGGCTGGCTTGCCCTGGGCGCGGAGCGCGGCCCCGCTGCCGTCGATGATGCCGCGGCCGCGGATCGAAACGTTCTCGGCGCTGTCGACGAGGATCAGGCGGCTGAAAGTCATCCACTCGCCGTTGTCGGTGTAGTGCTCCTTGTTGTGGATGTGGTCGGCTTCCGGGCGGCCGCCGTCGGTGGGGTAGTCTTCACGGTCGTCCGAGCCTTTGATGATCGCCCCGTCGGCGAGGTAGATGTGCGTGTTGCTGCCGATGCGGAGCGTCCCTGTGGGATAGACCCCGCGCGGGAAGATCAGCGTGCGCCCCGTGGCCGAAGCCTCGTCCAGCGCGCGTTGCAGGTTGGCGGTCTGAAGCCCGTCGCCCGACACGAAATCCGCGGCGTTGAGCGTCTGTCCGTTTGCTGCCGGAGCCTTCTCGGGCTCATCGGCCAGCAGGAACAGCCGGTCGCGGTCGTTCAGGCGCACCACCCACCAGCCTGCGCCGGGAAGGGTGAACCGGGCCTCGGCGCCTTCGACCGAAGCCGCTATGCCCCGGGCGGCGGGACTGACCTCGCAGCCGGTGAGCGGCTCGGCGGACTCGATGAGTACGGGGGCGCTGCCGTCGAGCGCGAAATTGACGTAGTAGATATCCTTGTAGGCTTCGACAGGCAGGTCGACGCCGCCGACGGTCACGCGGTAGCGGTCGGTCACGGTGTGGTGTTCGGGCTGTGTCGCCGCCGTCGGCGTGACTTTGGCCCCGGTACACGCCGGCGCTGCCAGCAGCCATGCCGCCAGCGCCGCGTATCCTATGTATCGGGTGAGTTTCATCTTACAGTTTCTTGTCGGGGAATTTCTTCGAGGTCAGGGCCTTGAATTCGGGAATCAGGACCACGCTGTTGGGCTTCACGGTGTAGGAGTCGGTGCGGGTCTTGGTCTTCTTGTTGCGGATGCTTTTGAACGTCACCGACGGGTTGATGGCCGTGATGAGTTTGTAGGCCCGCTTTTGGGCGTCCTTGTCCAGCGTGCCGAGTTCGGGACGGACGAGCGCCGCGATGGCTTTCAGGTCCGTGCCTTCCACGGTGCGCAGCTCCTTCGCGGCACTTTTTTCGCCGGTCCAGACCGCTTCGCCGCCCTCGGGAATACGGTCGATGAGTTCGCAGACGGCCATGTAGTTCATGTCCTTGCCGTCGCGCACGATCATCTTCGCGTAGTAGTTAGTCATGTAGTCGACATAGGCTTTCGGCAGCCGCTTCGTGGCCAGGTGCTTGGTGATGGCGCGCGACACGTTGTACTGGCTGGCGATGAAGTTGTAGTCGTCGGCCACGATATAGCCCCGGTCGCCGGCGTAGCGGGCCGTCGAAGCGAGGATCGTCGAGAAGGCATCGAGCATGTAGCGGAATTCGGGCGTCGAGGTGTCGATACCGGGGTTCTGCTCCTTGATGAACGCCTGGGTGAGCGCACGAAACTCCTGCTGGCGGGCGATCGGGAACGACACTTCGCCGGGGAAGAGGCGCATCTCCTCGGGTGCCGGCACGAAATTGGCCTGCGAAGCGTTGACGGCGACGTGTTGGCGGCCCTCCCAGCTCAGGCGGGGTTCGGAGATCCCGGGCAGCGGCGCGGGATCGACGTAGTCGACCACTTCGACGGTCGCCGAAGCCGGTTTGAGACCCGTTGCCGAGGCGGTGACGGTCACCGTGCCCGTCTTGCCGACGGCGCGGATGAGGTTGATGACCGGGGCGTCAATGTACATCGTGCCTTCGTACTCCTCGTGCTTGTTGCGGTCGCTGATGTAGACGTCGGGGCCGACGAGCGTCGCGGGGCCTTCGACATGGAATTTGAGCGTATTGTTCGCACCGTAGACATGTACGCCGTCCTTGTCCACGATGTCGACCTTGAATTCGACGATGTTGTCCGCCGTGGACATCATTTTGTCCGCCGACATTCTGATCGTCAGCGCTGCGGGCTCGCCCGACATCACGACGCGGTCTTTCACGACCGTACCGCTGCGATGCGTGGCGACGGCCTCGATCACGCCCTGTTCGACGGCCACATCGGGAAATTCGACGCAGAAGTCGTTGGTGATGTCAGGTTTCTTCTCTCCGACCTTTTTGCCGTTGACATAGAGCTCGACCTTTGCGCAGTTGGAATCCACGGTGATGAGTTTCTTCTGCCCGACGTACTGCGAACGCCAGAAATGCGGCTGGATGTGGACCATCGGCTTGCGCGAGAAGTTGGCCTGCCAGAGATAATAGACGTATTTGGGCGTGCGCCAGCTGTCGACCCAGCCTTTGGGGTTGACGTGTTTGAGCGGTGCGCCGACGTATTCGCGGTCGGCTCCGTGGTCGGCATAGAGCCAGACGGTGCCGTTGTGCTCCGAGATGGGTTTCTTGGGGTTGCGCGAGAGCTTGTGCTGCCAGTACTCCGTGCCGGCCCACTGACCGTCGGAAGGTTCGAGGTTCATGTCGTCCTTGTCGTACCAGCCGCGGATCGTGCAGCGCAGGTAGCTCTCGACGGGCATCTCCTTGTCGGTGTGCTTGCAGAACTCGGGGTTGTACGAGTCGTTGTAGGGCTGCCGCACGGTGATGATGCGCGTGGGGTCCTCCTCGACGGCGTAGCGCGAGTCGCAGGCGTGGTCGGTCTCGTTGCCCATCGACCAGATGACGATCGAGGGGTGGTTGCGGTCGCGGCGGATCATCTCGCGGCAGTTCTGCTCCTGCACCTCCTTCGAGAAGTTCTGGTTTTTGATGTTGGGCAGCTCCTCGTTGATGCAGATGCCGTTGCGGTCCATGAAGTAGTAGACCGACGGGTCGTTGGGGTAGTGCGCCGTGCGCATGTAGTTGATGTCGAGGCCGAATTTCATGTCCTCCATGTCCCGCTGCGCGATCCATTTCGGGAAGGCGTGTCCCAGCCACGGAAACTCCTCGTGGCGGTTGATGCCGTGCAGGTGGGTGACTTTGCCGTTGAGCACCAGCCGGTGCAGGTCGTAGTCCCACGCGACGCTGCGGATGCCGAAGGTCGAATGATAGGTGTCGACCAGCTCTTTACCCACGTAAACTTCGCTGTATGCGTTGTAGATATAGGGCGAGTCGGGGCTCCACAACCGGGGCTTGCGGAATTTGGGAATCGACTGGTCGAATTCGGCGATCTGTCCGGCGTCGATGCGCTGCGAGGCGTTCAGCCGTTCGCATACGTTCCCCTCGGCGTCGGTGACGACGGTGTGCAGGGTCACCTCCGCGGCGTCGGGACGCTGGTTCTGCACGTAGGTCCTGATCCGCACGGCAGCCTGTTTCTCGCTCACCTCCGGGGTGGTGATGAACGTGCCGCCCTCGTGTTTGTACGATCCTTGGAAAGGGACGCTCACGGGGTCGGTGACGACCAGCCGCACGTCGCGGATGATACCGCCGTAGACCGCCCAGTTGCCGGCGTTCATCGGCGGGATGCGGTATTTGTCGTTGAGCGAGTTCTGCACGGCCACGGTCAGGATGTTCTCGCCGCCGAAATTCACGGCGTCGGTGGCGTCCACATAGAAACTCGTGAAGCCGCCCTTGTGGTCGCCCAGGTACTTGCCGTTGAGGTATATTTTGGCGTATTTCTGCACGCCGTCGAATTCGAAGCGGATGCGGCGGCCTGCGTACTCGCGGCCGATGTCGATGCGCTTGCGGTACCAGCCCCAGCCGTTCCACCAGTAGGGATTGTCCGAAGCGGCGACGTTGCGGATGTAGGGATGCAGCTCGCGCGTGGTTTCGTAGGTCTGCCACGTGTGGGGGACGCAGACGTAGCTCCAGGCCGAGTCATCGAACGACGGGGATTCGTAGACGCCCCTGACCTCCTCCTCCTGGGGGAAATAGTTGAACGTCCATTCGGTGTTGATGGTCTTCGTCAGACGGTGGCTTTCGGCCGGGGCGTAGCCCTGGGCCGCCGCAGTCAGCGTAAGGGCCGCGGCGGCGAGGACCGTCAGTATCTCTCTCTTCTTCATCTAATGGGATTGTTTATGCTTGTTTTATCAGTTTCCGCCGTAGTCGGCGCCTTCCGTCACGTCGAATACCACCCGGAAGCCGATCTCCTCGGAACGCGTGCCGGGCTGGATCTTCAAACGCATCGTGGTCTTCACGGCGTATTCGGGCTGGTTCCACGAGCCGCCGCGCAGGACTTTCAGCTTGCCGGTGGCGGGACCCTGCGGATTCTCGACGTAGATGATTTCGCCCTTGACACTTTTGCCTTCGGCATCGAGGTAGGGAATTTCACCTTCGGTCGGGACCGCGTTTTTCAGGCACTCCCTGTAATAATCGGCGCCGTACCAGTCCGAGCACCACTCCATGACGTTGCCGCACATGTCCGTCAGCCCGAGGGCGTTGGCGGGAGAGGTCTTGCCGTCCTTCATCTCGCCGCAGCGGTGCGCCATGCGGCCGATGCGCTCGATGCGGTTGCCCTGGGCGTCGGTGATGACCGTCACGAGGCCCGTTCCGTAACTCGCGTTTTTGGAGTTGAAGAACCAGGCGGCTTTGTTCGAGGAACTGTTGTTGCTGTAAGAGAGGTAACGGTCGCCCGAGTTTTCAGCTGTGGCGGCTTTGGCTGCCATTTCCCATTCGGCCTCGGTCGGGAGGCGTCCCCCGAGCCAGCGGGCGAAGGCGTCGGCCTCTTTCCACGTAATGCAGACTACGGGGAAATCCTTGCGTGAATTCCCGTCGGGGTCTTCCCATTTCCAGAAAGGCTCCTTGGGCATCTTCACCGCGTTGGGGTTCGCCTCGACGAATTTCTCGAACTGTTCGACCGTCACGTTGCCCTTCATCATGCGGATATGCGTGTTGAGTTTCACGTAGTGGGCGGGACGCTGGTCGTAAAGGGTCGTCGAACCTTCGTCGTCGGTGCCCATCGAAGCGTAAAGGCATTGGTCGGGACTGCCCCAGGCCTTGCTGAAATCGATGTCGGCCCATTCTTCCTCGGGGATGATGTCATAGGGCTTGGCGGAGGATTCGAGCACGATGTCGGGCACGTCCTGTACGCTGTCTTCGTGCTCGTAGAGCGAATCGGGCGTGTCGTTGCAGGCTGTGGCGGTCAGGGCCGCGGCGGCCAGGATTGCAAAGCGGAATGTATTGCGTTTCATTTTTTCGTTGGTCGTTTTGGGATTAGTTCCATCCGGGGTTCTGCGTGAGCTTGGGGTTGGCGATACGTTCGTCGGCCGGAATCGGCAGCAGCAGGTGTCTGGACTGTGCGTTCTTGCTCAGTTTGATGAACGGAATGCTCAGTTCGGGCGTCTTCTTGCCGTCCATGGGGTTGATGAAGGACTGTTTCAGGTCCTCGGCGCTCATCTCGACGACCCGCTGCGTGAATTTCTGCATCACGTCGAGGTAGCGGCCCGTGCGGCGCAGGTCGTAGAGGCGGTAGGCGCCTTCGCCGGCGAACTCCCAGCGGCGTTCATCCAGGATGGCGTCGGCCAGCTCGTCGTGCGAAAGCGTCGCGTCGAGGCCGGTGAGCGTGGCGCGGCTGCGGACGAGGTTGAGGAAGAAGACCGACTTGTCCGGAGCTCCCAGCTCGTTGTAGGCCTCGGCCAGCATCAGGTAGGCGTCGGCAGAACGGAGCAGGATGACGTTCGGGCCTGCGAGGTTCTGGTTCAGGGCGGCGACGTCGTAACCTTTCAGGAAATGGGGTTTCGAGGAGCTGGTGATCTGGTAGGTCTGGCGGTAGCGCATATCGCCGGTGTCGTACGAATTGAAGAGATCGTACGAGGGCGTGTAGCTCTGATAGCCGTTGGTTGCGCCTTCGATCTTCTCACCGCTCGCACCCTTCAGCTCCGAGGGAGCCACCTCGCGGTGCCACGTGTTGTTGTACTTGTCCTCGCTCTTGGCGGTGATCTCCCACAGGATCTCCTTTTTGCGCTCCTCGCGTTCCTTGTAGCGCGTGTCGAAAATGTACTTGTACTCCGGGCAGAGTCCGTAATCCTCGTTTACCTGCGTACCGTCGGCGAAGAGTTTGAGCGTCTCGATGACGTTCATGTACTCCTTGCGGACGAGGTACATCTGGGCCAGCAGCGTCTTGGCGGCGGCCCGCGAGATGGTCAGCGGATAGCTTACGCCCGAGGCGACGGTGATGGCCGAGGGCTTTTCCTCGACGATCGTCGTTACCCACTCCATGTCGGAGATGATGGTCGAGTAGACGGCGTCGACCGACGAGCGTTCGGGACGGATGTTGTCTTCCTTGATCGAGTAGACGGGGACCGTCATCAGGGGCACGTCGCCCCACAGCTGGACGAGGTTGAAATAGGCCCAGGCGCGGATGAATTTGGCCTCGGCGATGATGTTTTCGCTGTTGGCGGGGCTCAGCTCGGGGCGTTTCTCCAACTGGTCGATCAGGATGTTGCACTGCTCGACGACGGCGTAGAACTTGCCCCAGATGTTTTTGACGAGCGAGTTGTTGACGTTCAGCGTCAGGTAGGTGACACCCTTGCGGTCGACGTTGGTCGACGAATAATCGATGTTGTCGGTCATCGTGTCGGTGAGGTACATGAAGTCCGTGCCGAATACGGTGTTGCGCACCTGATAGTATGCTCCGTAGAGGAACAGCATGGCTTCCTCCTCGTTGTTGAAATAGTTGTCGAGGGGGATTTGCGTCTTCGATTCCTCGTCCAGAAAATCGCACGATCCCAGCACAAATGCGGAAAGCAGGATGAAAAGTATCTTTTTCATGATCGGGCAGTGGTTTTAGAAAGTGATGTTGACGTTGAAGGTGAAGCTCTTGGATGCCGGATAGCTGCTTCGGTCGATGCCAAGGGTCGAGTTCGACGTTCCCACCGAGCTGCTCATTTCGGGGTCGAATCCGCGGTATTTGGTCCAGGTCCAGAGATTGGTCCCTTTGAGCGAGAGCATCAGGCGTTGCATGCCGATTTTCCGGGAGATCTTCTCCGGTACGGTGTAGGTGAGCGAGAGCGTTTTCAGACGCAGGTACGAACCGTCTTCGATCCAGCGGTCGATGACGTTCTGGGTGTAGAGGCGCGCCGTGGAGGGCGAGCTGTTCGACGAGGGCAGCGGTTTGCTTCCGCCCATCCAGCCCTGGTCGCCCGTGATCGGGTTCGCGGGACGCCATGCGCCGAGTCCGTCGGCATAGGCGTTGTTGTTGCCGGCCTGGTAGAGGTCGAGTTTGGTGACGTTCGTGTTGATGATCTTACCCCCGAGGGCGTAGTTGAAGAAGACGGTCAGCGACCAGTTCTTGTAGTTGAACGTATTGGTGAAACCGCCCATGACGTTCGGGAGGGCCTGCCCCAGCACGACCTTGTCCTGGTCGTTGATCACGCCGTCGCCGTTCTGGTCGATGTATTTGATCATGCCCGGACGGGTCTGGATGTTGAGCGGGTCCTCGACCCAGACGGCATCGTCGGCGTAGACTTCGTCCCAGTTCTTGTAGATCGAGGTCTCGTAGCCTTTGATGATGCCCAACGGCTGTCCGATTTCCAGGAAGGTGATGTCCTGGTTCACACCGTTGCCCATGTGGTAGAGCACGACGTGGTCGTTGCCTCCCAGGTCGGTGATCGTGCTTTTGTTCCAGCCGATGTTGAAATCGGTGTTCCAGCTGAAATTGCGGTGCTCGATGTTGCGGGTGTGGATTTCGAACTCGACGCCCTTGTTGTCGATGTTGCCGACGTTGGCCGAAACCTGCGAGTAACCCGTCGTCTGCGGCAGACGGTAGTTGTAGAGCAGGTTGTAGGTTTTCTTATAGTAGGCGTCCACCGAGAAGCGGATGCGGTTCTTGAACAGTCCCACGTCCAGACCGCCGTTGTATTCGTGGGTGGTTTCCCACTGCAGGTTGGGGTTGCCGATCTGCGAGATGGTCGTACCGTTGTAGGACTGCCCGTTGACCAGCACCTTGTTCGAGGAGAGCATCGTCGGCGACTTGTATTCGCCGATACGGTCGTTGCCCGTCACGCCGACGCTGAAACGGGGCTTCAGTTCGGAGATCCATTTCACGTTTTTGAGCCATTTCTCCCTGGTCATTTTCCAGGAGACCGAGGCTGCAGGGAAATAGCCGTAGCGGCTGTCCTCGCCGAAGCGTGACGATCCGTCGGCACGCAGCGAGAAGGTCGCCGTGAAGCGTTCGTCGTAGGTGTAGATGGCGCGCGTGAAGAACGACAGGTGGTTGACCGCCTTATAGCTCGATCCGGGAACGCCGATATAAGCGCCGGCTCCGAGGTTGTTCCACATGAAATAGTCGGTGTCGAAACGCGTCACGTCGATGTCGAAGCCTTCCGACTCCTGGCGCTGCCAGCTCTGGCCGAGGGTCCACATCAGGAAGTGCTTCTTGCTGAACGTCCGGGAGAAGTTGATGAAGTTCTCGTTGCTCCACGTAATGCCCTGCGACGTTTTGCGCGTCGCCTTGTTGTTCTTGTCGATATGCGCCTCGGTGCTGTATATCGACCGCAGGACATAGGCGTAGTCGTTGCTGTTGTTGTATTTGTAGCCCGCCGTGGAGTTGAAGGTCCAGTATTTCCGCTTGTCGATGTCCCAGCGGAAGACGGCGTTGAGTTCGGCCGTCGTGCGTTTGTTCCACTGGTTCGAGTTCAGGGCCTTGGCGGCCTCGGTGTTAATGCTCTTGATCTCGCCGGTCTCCTCATCTATATAGGTGCCGTCGCCGAGGTCCGTGCCGTTGATCGTGCTGGTGGGTTTCTGCATCAGCATGCGCAGCGTGGCGCCAGAGTCGCCGGAGCTGATCTTCTCGGTCTGCTGGCGGCTGAGCGAGGCTTTGATATCGAGATGCAGGCGCGGCGAGAGGTTCATGTTGAACTTGGTCGAGAAACTCAGACGCTCGTTGCTCGAATTGCGCAGGATACCCTCTTCGCTGAGCCAGCCGCCCGAGATGTAATAGCGCATGTCTTTCGATCCGCCCTGCAATGCGACCGTGTAGTTGTGACGCTGGGCGATGTCGCGCAGCAGGCGTTTCTGGTAATCGTTCGTGGTGAGCGTATCGGGACGCAGCGTGTTGAAACTGCTCACGCCCCACATCATGCGTGCGAAATTGTCGTACTCGGCGTACTGCTCGCTGTTCATCATTTCGATCCGGTAACGCGGAATCGAAAGCCCGTACTCGGCGTTGACCGAAAGGGTGGGTTTGCCGACCTGGCCGCTGCGGGTGGTGACCATCACCACGCCGTTGGCGCCGCGCGAACCGTAGATGGCCGTGGCGGCGGCGTCTTTCAGGATTTCGATGCCGGCCACGTCGTTGGGGTTGAGCAGCGACAGGGCGGTCTGGTCCGAAGGGATGTTGTCGATCACCACCAGCGGGCTGGTGTCGCCCGAGATGGACGTTCCGCCGCGGATGCGCATGGCCACTTCACTGCCCGGCTCACCCGATGCGGTGATGACCAGCACACCCGTCGCATTGCCCTGGAGGGCCTGCTCGATCGACGACACGGGGGTCTTGTTGATGTCCTTTTCGCTGATTACCGCAATCGAACTGGTGAGGTTGCTGCGCGGAACGTAGCCGTAGCCGACAGCCACGACCTCTTCGATCTCGACGGCCGAAACCGAGAGTTTGGCGTCGATCTTCGTGCGCCCGTTCACCGGGACGACCAGGCGCGTGTAGTTGAGATGCTGGAATATCAGCGAATCCTTGGCGGGGATGTTGGTCAGCATGAAGTCGCCGTTGACACCCGTCGTCGTACCTTTGTAGGTGCTGGCGACGATGACCGATGCGCCGATGATCGGCTCGCCCGATACGGCGTCGGTGACGACGCCCGAAACGGTGAGGCGCTGCTGTGCCTGGAGCGAAGTCGTCAGCAGGAGTGCGGCGAGTGTGGCCAGCACGGTCGCTGCCGGGCGCTTCAGTTTCGATACGAATAAAAAGTCAAAGTTTTTCATTCATCAGTTGGTTATTTTAGGTTAACGTTTGTTCGTATGAACGGTGATACAAAATTATCCGGGAGGGGTGGAACGAATGTCGAATATTTTTTCGATTATGTTCGTTTTAGGCCGTTTTTGAACCGGCAGGGGTTCAGCGTTTGCTGTCCCCGCTGCCGGCCGAGTTCTCCAACGCGTTCTCGATCAGGTTGATGACCATCTGTACGGCGGCTTCGTCGTATTTCACGGGGCAGGGAACTGCCTCCGGGGTGCGCGCGGCATCGAGCCGTCCGGCGGTGAGCAGTCCCGAGAGCAGCAGGCAGCCTTTGCCGCTGCCGAACCCGATGCGCAGCACGGGGGTTCGGGTGAGGTTCTTCCCGGCTGCGGCCAGCGGCACGAGTTCCGTGGCGCTGCCCCGGACCGAGTTGCGGTAACCGCTGCCGAGGTCGGTGACGCGGACCGGAGCTTTGGGATTGATTGACATGGCCAGCGCCGGGGCGTCTTCCACCAGGAATTCCACCTTGCGGCGCAACTCCTGCGTCAGCGCTTTGTTGTTGGGCAGGGAGTCGAAGGCGAAGAATCCGCAGAGTTCGTAGGCGTAGTAGCTGCCTTGTTCCATGCGTCCGATGTCGGCGCCCCGGCGGCTCCACTGCGCCGAGAAGGCTTCGCGGCTCAATCCCTGCACGTCGAAATCCGCCGCGGGGACGATCAGCCCGCCCCGAAGCCCGTTCCAGAGGGCCGTGTGGCGGGGTGTCAGGCGGCGCCACAGCTCCGTGTGGACGGAGTCGGGGTGGATGTGGCTTTCGGGTTCGGCGGCCTCGGTGCAGGTGAGCGACAGTCCGCCGAAGAGCTCGTAGTGCGTTATTTTCGGGTCGGTCACGCGGGCAACCCCCTGCAGGGGGCCCAATTGGCCGTCCTCGGCAGGGTAGCCCTGTCCGAGGTAGCGTTCGCCGATGTCGAGCATCACGACGCCTGCGCCTCGGGCGACGGCCTTTTCGATCGTTCTGCGGCAGTCGTCCAGTCCCTCCCAGTTGGTGCGTCCCAATAATAGAAGGTCTGCTTTTGCGGGGTCGGGGACGGTGCGCAGGCCCAGCCGGTGCGCCAGGGCGAGCAGTTCGGTCTCGGCGGCGGGGATGTAGAGGACGGCTTCGGCCACCGGGGCCGGAACTTTGGCTTCGAGGACGCGGATGTCCCATTCGGAGACGACGGGGTATTTCACCGCGTCGGTGGGGTTGAGCAGCGTGGTGCGCAGGATGTAGTCGCCGCATGTGGCGGGCATTTCGATCCGGCACTCGGCGATTTGTTTGTCGTAGGGCTCTACGCGGCATTCTATGGTCTTGGCGAAGCTCCGCCGCGAAAAGGCGTCGGTGATCTCCACGCGGGCCGTAAGGGTCGAGCGGCGGTCGGTGTCGTTGAAGAAGTGGAGCGGGAGGGTGACCTCCTGTCCGGGGATGAAGTTGCAGTCCCAGATGTCCATGCTGACGGCCTGCGGCGACCAGAGCACCGTCAGGGCGTTCCAGACGTTTTTGGGCCGTCCGTCGCGCAGCGGGCCTAGGAACCAGTGGTTGCCGTCGGCATAGCTGCTGGCAATGGTGAACGGGGCGACGCCCGCCGCGCCGATCCGCCGCCAGTATTCGGCCACCTTGCCGCACGAGCGGTCGAGGTGGTGGAGCCGTTCGGCGGCGGTGTGGCTGCGGCCCAGGAAGCGCATGTAGCTCTCGCGGATGGAGGGGTAACCGCCCATCTCGCCGTTGCCGTCGAGGTAGTTGCCGCCGAATTCATCGACCATGATCGCCTTGGGGAACTGGTCGGCGGAGTCGTAGTAGAGTCCGAGGTTCTCGAACAGGCTCCACCAATATTTATGGATGTGCATTACGTCGCGGTCTTCGAGAAGCATGGGCGGGTAGTCCCGGACGATCTCGTCCAGGGCGCTCCACGCAGTCTTCAGCTGTTCGCCCTCGGTCTCGTTGTAGGGGTGGCAGAGGAGGACCGAGGGGTGGCGGGCCGCCAGGTCGAACCACTTGGGGTACTGCTCCATCAGGCTTTCGCGCGAGGCGGGCATACCGTGGAAGAAGTTCCACTCGTACTGCACGGCCAGTCCGTAACGGTCGCAGAGATCCAGCAGCCGCTCGGGCGGCACGCCGAGGTGGAACCGCAGCAGGTTGGCGCCGTGCTCCTTCAGCCGGCGGACGATGTTGTCGCGGAACCAGACCGTATCGTAACCCGCTTCGCGGCCCTCGGCGTCGCGCATCCAGCGGTGCCAGACGACCGTGCCGCCGCGGAGTTTGAGGGGATGGCCGTTGAGGGTGAATTGTTTGCCGGTCACGGCGGCGCGGCGCAGTCCCAGCGATTGCTGCCAGTCGGAAAGCGTCTCCCCGCGTTCGTCGAGCAGCTCCACGCGGAGGCCGTAGAGGACGGGACGCTCGGGCGACCACTCCCGGAGCAGGCCCCGGTAGCCGAAGGCGATTTCGTTTTCGCCCGGCAGAGCCGTGCCCGTCCGGGTCAGGAGCTCTTTGGGGCCGTCCGTTACCGTGATGCGGGCCGATGCGGCGCCCGTGCCGCGGATACGGTAGCGGAGCGTAACCTGCCCGGCTTCCGGGTCGCAGTCGGTGAGCACGCGGTCGGTGCAGGCGTTCGTATAGAGGTGCAGCACGACATCGTCCCAGAGCGACGAGGAGCAGTTGCTCCGCCACTGGTCCACCTTGGGGATGAACGAAGCGTCGGCCGGCGGAACGTCGGCCAGCGAGGCGAGCGATATTTCGAGGGTGATGCGGCTGCCGGGTTTCAGCGTTTCATGGCGCAGGTCGTGCAGCGAGCGGATCATGCCGCCTTTCTGCGACGAAACCAGCTCGCCGTCGACGTAGACCTCGGGACGGAAGCGTGCGCCTTTCAGTTCGAGTGCCGCGGCGTTCCAGCTTCCGGCCGGCAGCGTGACCTCGCGGCGGTACCAGAGCCGTCCCTCGGTGTAGCGCGTGGCGTCCATCGGAACGCCCGGAACCAGCGTTGTTCCGGTGTAGTTGCGGTCGATGCCGTATTCCCACGGACCGTTCAGCCAGAGGTCGGCGTGGCGGGTCTGCGCCGGGGCCGCCGGGGAGCAGAGGAGGAACAACAGCAGCAGGGATGCGTATTTTTTCATTCGGATTGTAGTTTGGTATCTGGAAACAAAAGTAGGGAGAAGCCCCGGCGCGGATGTTCGGATATTTCCGGAAAAGGTCGGATATTTTCCGGATATGCCTTCCGGGCATTTGCCGGATGGCGAAAAAACACTATCTTTACCTTTGAAATGAAACCGACGACGCATCTGTATTTTCGTACTCTTCTGATTTTGTCGTGTTTGGCCTTCGGGGTCGCTTCGGCGCGGGCCGAACGGGTCATCGTGCCCGTGGAGGGAGGCCCGGTCGGGAACTCGATCACCGCGCTGCTGCAGGACGACGACGGGTTCATGTGGGTGGGGACCATCTCCGGCCTGATGCGTTACGACATGTATTCCTACCGCTATTTCGGCGACAGCGACGGACTGCCCGTCTCGCGGACGATGATCCGCTGCCTGACCCGCGACGACAAAGGCCGGGTCTGGATCGGCACGGAGAACGGTGCCGTCGTTTACGATCCCGTGCAGGAACGGTTCCGGCGCATCGGAGGCCGCATTGCCGCCGTCCCGGTGAAGACCATCACCCGGACTTCGCGGGGGACGATGCTGCTCACCGTGGGCGAAGGCGTCGCCGTGGTCGACCCTTCGTCGCTGGAGTACCGCTTCATCGTCGGGGAAAATCTGAACAACATACTTGCGATCACGACCGATGCCGGGGGTGACATCTGGGGCTGGAGCCACGGGCAGTTGTCGCGTTTCGACTTTTCGGACGATCCGATGTCGCCCCGCATCGACAGCTGGCCTTTCGCTTACCAAGTGCGGGCCATGGCGGTGGACTCCCGCGGAAGGCTGTGGTTCAACGACCGGCGGCGTCTGATGACGGTGCCGCTGCCGGCCGGAGGTGCGCAAATCCCCCCCCCGACCGTGGTGCGGGGAGGCGTAGATGTCCGTTCGATCCGTATTGACGGTGACGACGTGGTGGTCACGTCGTCTTACGACGGCATCCATCTGTTCCGCATCGCGGAGGACGGGAAGCCGGTCCCGGACGGCGTCATGTGGGTCGATTCTGCGTCGCCCAGCGAGGTCAGCAACAGCGTGCTGTGCATGGAGCGGGACCGGGACGGCAATTACTGGTTCGGGACCGTCGACGGTATCTATGTGGGCTGCGAACGTCCCCGCGAGATATTCCACAACATGTCCGCCGCCGATGCCGGAGGATTGATCCACAACGTCGTGTCGGATGTCTGCCCGGGTCCCGACGGTGCCGTCTGGGCGGCCACGTCGGGCGGACTGGACCGTATCCGGCGGGTGACGCCGGGGCGTTATGCCGTCGACCATTTCATGCCCCGTCTCCCTTCGGAGAGCGCCGAACCGGGCGACAGGAGGCTTCAATCGCTGGCTTTCGACAGCCGGGGAACGATGTGGCTCGGTACGAAGCGGATGCTGCTGTTCTTCGACCCGCAGAGCCGCCGTTTCTTCGAACGCGGAGAGGTGACCGGACTGCTGGCCCGCTGCGGGGCGCTGTTCAGCAAGGAGCTGCGCTGCGACAGCCGCGGCAACGTCTGGATGGGCTTCATTTACGGCGGATTGTTCGTCTACGATGCCGCTGCGGAGCGTTGCCGGACGGTGCGGTTTGCCGGTACGGACCTCTATGATGCCAGTCCGCAGGCCGTGTTGGAGGATGGCGGCGGAAACATCTGGATCGGCACCAAATCCCGGGGGCTGTTGCGTTTCCGGCCCGACGAGGCCGTTCGGGAGGGCGACACGCTCCGCGTCGAACGTTACGATACCTATTTTTTACAGGATCGGGCGCTCGCCGGATTCGTCAGCATCAATGCACTCTACGCCGCGGTCGACGGAACGGTCTATGCCGGAACGTCGCACGGGCTGTACCGTTACGATGCCGTCCTCGACCGGTTCGAGGCATGTCCGCTCAATGCCTTCGGCGAGGAGGTCTGGGTGCTCGACATCATCGCCGACACTGACGGCGCACTGTGGATTTCGACTATGCAGGGCGTCTACCGTTATACGCCCGGGGCCGGGCAGGCGCCTTTCTACGAATTGTCGGGCGGCGCTTTCGCACGTCTCGATTACAACCTCGGAAGCTGTTTCGACGCCGACGGAACGCTTTTTCTGGGCGGCATCAACGGCATCACTTATTTCGACCCGCGGCAGGTAGGGCGTCCGGACGAAGCGGCGAAAGTCTATGTTTCGGGCGTTTCGGTGCTCAACCGGGACATCGTGCCCGACGGCGTTCATCTGGAAGCCAGCATCAACCGCTCGCACCGGCTGACGCTCAATTACGACGACTACCAGCTTTCGCTCGACTTTACGACGCTGACATTCGCTCCCGAAAACCGCGAACGGTTCTATTACCGCATCGACGGGATGACGCCCGACTGGATTCCGCTCGGGGAGACCAACCGGCTCTCGTTCTCCAACCTCGCACGCGGGGAGTACATGCTGCGGGTCAAGGCGGCCGACGCCTCGGGGCTGCTGGGCGAAGGTTCCACCGATATTCTCATAACGGTGCTGCCGCCCTGGTGGCTGACGTGGTGGGCTTACTGCATCTACGGTGCGCTGGCGCTGCTGCTGGCGGCGGCCGTGGTATGGGTGATTCTGATCCGTTACCGTGCGGCGCAGCAGGTGCGTATGGTGCAGTACAAGCAGCAGTTGTTCATCAACCTGACACACGGACTGAAAACCCCGCTGACGATGATGCAGGTTCCCCTGCAGCTGATGTCGGACGACCGCGAGCCGCTGAGCGACGAGGCCCGCCGGGGGCTGCTGGTCATGATAAGCGCCAACGTCAAGAAGCTGGCCAACACGGTCCGGCAGCTCATGGAGTTCCGGAAGATCGACCAGAACCGGGTGTCGATGAACCTGGCGGAGGTCGATATCGTGGAGTACGTGCGCCGTATCTGCGACTATTTCCGGGCGCTTTTCGAATCGAAGGGGCTGCAGCTCGTCTGCGACCTTCCCGGGGAGACGATCGTGATGACCTTCGACCCCGAGAAGATCGAGCTCGCACTCTACAACCTTTTGCAGAACGCCTATACTTTCACGCATCCGGGCGGCGAGGTGAGTATCTCCCTGCGCCGCAGCGGGCGGACGGTCTGCATCGCCGTGCACGATACGGGTATCGGCATCCGCTCGGAGTACCTCGACAAGATCTTCCTTCGCTTCTGGCAGGTGCATGAGTCGGACACGATGCCGCCGCTGGGGGCCGGCATCGGGCTGGCTGTGGCCCGGGAGTTCGTCGAGATGCACAACGGCCGCATCGAGGTCGAGAGCCGTTACGGCGCCGGAAGCACCTTTACCATCTGCCTGCCGCTGGAAGCCCGTTACAAGGCCGAGCAGTATTATATCCACAAGTCGGACCAGGCGGACGAGGAGCAGATTTTGCCGGTCTACACCAAGCAGTACGCCGAGTCGGATGTCTATGTCGAGAACGATCCCGGCATCGACGAGTCGAAGTCCAGCACGGTCTATGTCGTGGCCGGCGGCGGCGACATCACGGGGCTGGTGCGGATGGTGCTGTCGGATTACAACGTGCTGCATTACAACAATGTGGAAGATACGCTGCGGGCCGTGCGCGAGAGGCGTCCGCAGTTGATCCTGATCGACATCGTGGTCTATGACCGTGAAGAGGGGCTTGCGCTCTGTCGCAGGCTCAAAGGCTCGAAACAGACCGACGACATTCCCGTCGTGCTGCTCACGGCGGACGATACGCCCGAGGATGCGCGGATATTCTGCGAAGCGGGTGTGGATGCCTGGATGGAGAAGCCCTTCGACGTGGAGCTGTTCCGGGCCCGCGTCCGGCAGCTGGTGAGCCGTCATGTCGATCTGCAGCAGAAACTCAAAATCGGGCAGATACTCGGCAAGCACGAAGATATTGTCGTGGAATCCGCCGACGAGAAGTTCATGAGCCGTGTGACGGAGATCGTCGAGCAGAATATTCCCAATGAGGAGTTCTCGCTGGAAGTTTTCGCCCGCGAGATGCGCGTGTCGCGCTCGGTGCTGAACATGCGTATCCAGGGCATCGTGGGCAAGTCGCCGATGGAGCTGCTGCGCAACGCCCGCATGCAGCGTGCGGCGCAGCTGTTGGCGACCAACGCCTACGACGTGGCGCAGGTGGGCTACATGGTCGGGTTCTCGGACCCGCGCTATTTTTCGACCAGTTTCAAAAAGCAGTTCGGGGTGAGCCCCCGGGCTTACATGCAAAATCATCATAACGCCTGATCCCGGCGGATTTTCGACATATTAAGGTATCGGTTAAACATTGATTTCGGGCTTCGGAGGTACTTTTGTACGACTCAGAATACGAACCCGAATGAGAACTTTGCGAATATTGCTGTGTGTCCCGGCGCTGGTCCTGTGGATGACCTCCGCCGCCCAGCGCCAGGTCGAAGATGCCAATGACGACTGGCTCTTTTCCTACAAAGAGGCGACAGCCAAACCCGTGAAGGGCATTCCGCCGCAGGCGCAGGTCGGTTATGACGATGCCGGCTGGAAGTCCGTGTCGGTGCCCCACACGTGGCAGACCTACGAAACGACGGGCGAACTGCATCCTTTCATCGCCTCGCCCCATGCCAAGGACAATCCCTACTGGTGGGACGGCAAGGGCTTTTACCGCAAGCATTTTACCCTGCGGCCCGGGATGCGCGGCCGCAAGCTCTTCATCGAGTTCGACGGCGTGATGAAGAACTGCCTGGCCTATATGAACGGCAAACTCATCGGCGAGCACCTGGGCGGTTACGGCTGTTTCTATTTCGAACTGACCGACTATGTCGACTGCGACGGGGACAATCTCTTCGTACTGGAAGTTTCGAACCGGCAGACCGATCCCCAGCGGGTGCCTCCGATGGATGCCGGGTGCTGGAATTTCTACGGCGGCATTTACCGCAACGTGCGTCTGGTCGCCACGGACGACGTATTCATTCCGTTTCAGGGATCGTACAAACACGAAGGAGGCACGCACGTCACGACCGAAAATCTTTCCGATTCCGTTTCGCGGGTCCGGGTGCGCACGTGGGTGCGCAACGAACGCGCCGAGCGGCAGGCCGTGGAGCTCACCACCGCGATCGTCGATGGCGACGGACGGGTCGTGGCGGCAGCGAGCGCTCCGCAGGAGATCCGCCCGCAGGAGACGGCGCTCTATGACGAAGAGTTCGAGATCGCGGGTCCGAAACGCTGGTCGCCGGCGTCGCCCGATCTATATAAGGTGGTCTCCACGGTGACGGCCGGCGGTAGGACCTGCGACCGTTACGAAACCGTGTTCGGCATCCGCACCTTCGCGTGGAACCACGACGAACGGCGGCTGTACGTCAACGGTGAACCCGTCAATATCCAGGGTTTCAACCGCCATCAGGAGTATCCCTGGCTGGGCGACGCCATTCCCTATTTCATCCACCGCATGGACCTGCTGGACATGAAGCGCAACCTGAACTGTACGGCGCTGCGTCCCGGGCAGTATTGTTCCGGTCCCGAGGTCTTCGCCCTGGCCGATTCGCTGGGGCTCATCACCTTTGCCGAGCTTCCCAACGTCAAGAACCGTCCCTTCTCGCCCGAGGCGCAGTGGATGCAGACCGTCGAGATGGTCCGCCGCCTGCGGAACAGCCCTTCGGTCCTGCTCTTCGACATGGGCGACGAGACGGACCGGGCCGCCGACTCCCGCTGGGCCTACATGGAGTCCCCCGGACATTTCATCACCTGCCGCCATTGCGAAGGCTCGGGCGGCCGGTTCGTCGACATCACACCCAGGGAACTGCGTATGTCGAAGATGCTCCGCTGCGCCGTGCGCGGCTGGTACGGCGACGATGAGAAACCCCTGCGGCCCGATAACCAGCAATGGACCTCGAACGACGAGTTCCGCCATCGGATCGCGCTCCGGGGCAAGAAACCCGGCAGCGACGAGGACCGCATCGACCAGCCCAACCTGATGGTCTGGCTCTACGAGGACCACGGCTGCGACCGTGAATACCGCAATGCCCCGCTGCTGCACTACAATCCGAAAGGGTGGGTCGACAGCTACCGTGTGCCTAAATATGCCTATTACCTCTGGCAGGCGAACTATGCCGAAAAACCGATGGTCTTCGTGATGCCCCACTACTGGCGGCGGCAGTACATCGGGCAGCGGCGTCCGCTGGTCGTGGATTCCAACTGCGAGGAGGTGGAGCTGTTCGTCGGCGGAAAGAGCTGCGGCGTGCTCCGTCCGTCGGCGGAGAACCGCCGTTCGGTGACATTCGGCGATGTCGGGGTGCGCAATGCGCCGCTGCGCGTGGTGGGCCGCAACGGCGGCGTGCAGGTGGCGGAGTGCATCGTGCCGATGGCGGGTCCCGCGGAGCGGCTGACGCTGATCTCGTCGCATGCGACGGTGGATGCCGCGCCCGGCGGAGTGTTCATCGTGACGGCCGACATCGCGGACAAAGCCGGGAACCATATTTACGGAGCCCGCAATACCGTGCGCTGGGAGGTCGAAGGTCCCGCAACGCTGGTGGGGCCCGCGGAATACGTCTCGCAGTTCGGCGACGAAGCCGCCCGCACCGGATCGCTCTATATCGACATGCCCGTCTCGAACGTGGTCCGGCCGACCGGCGAGCCGGGCGAAATCCGCGTCCGGGTCTCGGCAGACGGACTTGCATCCGCCGAAACCGTTGTCCGGGCTGTCCCTTGTAAAACTAAGAAAAGCATTACCCGATAAATGAAACGGAATTTATTCACCCTCCTCCTTGTTTTTGCGCTCGGCGCCGTGCAGGCGCAGACGAGCCGGACCATTTCGCTCAACGGACGTTGGCAGGTAGCCGTCTCGGAAACGCAGCCCGACACCTATCCCTCGACCGTTCCCGTGCCGGGCGTGATGTCGCAGGCCGAGCCCGCACCGGGCATTGATTTCGACGCCACGCGGCTGAAAGACGACGTGGGTTATGACTATGTGTGGTACGCTACGGAGTTCGACCTTTCGAATCCGCACGACGGCTACGACAACGCCAATTATACGCACGCCCTGCTGCGCATCCGGGCCAAATACAACGCTCTGGTGATCCTGAACGGCGTGGAGATCGGTTACGACGCCCATTGCACCTATTCGCACGCCGAGTTCGACGTGACGCGGGCGCTCGATTTCAACGGTCCCAACAGGCTGGTGGTGCGCGTGGGAAGCTGGAATACGGCTTCGTTTCCCTCGAAGGACAATTCGTCGGAGTGGTGGCGCAACTCGCGGGCTCCGGGCATCTGCGACGATGTGACCCTCTGCCTGACCCACGACGTGACGGTCCGGCACCTGAAACTGCTGCCCGACGTAGCCGACAGCGTGGTGGTCTGCACGGCGCGCGTGGCCAACTTCGGCGGTGAGCCCCGGAAAATGAAGGCCCGGGTGACGATCAACGACTGCCGGTATGATTTGGAGAACGGTTTCGACGAAATTCCCGTCGTCTGCGAGGCCCGGCTGGGTTCGTTGTCGATCCCGGCGGACAGCGTGGCCGAATTTACCTTCCGGATTCCGACTCCGATGCTCGACCCCTGGACGCCGGGCCGCGAGGGCGATCCGCAGCTCTATCAGTTCAACTTCATTCTTGCAGACGACCGTTCTGCGGATTGCCGGACCGAGACCTTCGGGTTCCGCGATATTCGTGTCGAGGGGCGGGATGTGCTGGTCAACGGTCGCAAAACGCTGTTCCGGGCCGAGAACATCGCCTTTCAGCGGGCCCTGAACCGCTGGGCGGGCGTGATGTTCGACGAAGCGTGGATACGCCGCTTCCTGCGTGCGGCGGTCGAGGATTACGGGTTCAACTACCTGCGCATTCACCTGGGCCACGCCTATAACAAGTGGTATGACATCGCCGATGAAGTGGGGTTGATGATTCAGGACGAATGGCGCTTCATGCACGACGACGAGCCCGCAGGCGAAGACCTCGTGCAGACTGAAACGGAATTCCGCCGCTGGGTGGAGCAGAACGTCAACCACCCGTCGATCGTCGTCTGGGATCAGGAGAACGAAGGCAATGTGAAGCTCGAGGCGCTGAAGGCCGAACTGCGGCGGTATGATCCGACGCGGCTGTGGGGCGAGGACGATTTCGATGCCCGCCATATTTACGAATATTCCGAAACGATCGTCGATACGCCGGTGCATCCGGTCAGCGACGCCAGGCCTTCGACCGTGCTGGAGTCCTGCCGCCTGTGGCTCAACGAGCGGGGCGATCTGGAACCGCGGGAGAACTTCAAAACCAGTCGCACGGCCAGCGGTTGGGGGCTCTATTTCTATACGCTGCCCGAGATCGAGCAGTTGCAGGCCGACATCCATGCTGACCTGGGGACCTTCTACCGTTCGCGCCGCGTGCAGGCGTGGGCGCCTTTCGCGCTGCTGAGCGGGGCGGTCAACGGACACAGTTATTATTTGGGGAATCTGGCCGACTCGCTGACTCCCCAGCTCAACCTGCGGGTTCTTGCGCGGCTCAACGAGCCGGTCGGGAGCTCTGTCGAGATGAATCAGGCCCGGGAGTGGTACAAGGAGAAGACGCTCTACCGGCCCGGCGGAAGTTATGCGAAGACGGTTTGGGTCTGGAACGACACTGACTCTCCGCAGCGGGTGCGGCTCGAAGTCGCGGTGGCCGACGCCTCGGGGCGGGAACTTTCGGTGCGAGAGGCCGCGGTCGAGGTTGCCGCGGGCGGTGCCGAAGCGGTCGTGATGACTTTCGTCATGCCTCGCAAGGAGGGTGTTTATTGGCTGAAACCCCGCCTCGCTACGCCGGAAGGCCGTTGCGTCGAGGGGGTCGAACGCCGGCTGATGGTGGCCCGCAAGGCCGGTCCGAAGACCGGTGTGAGGGGCTTCGGCGGCCATGACAAGCCGTTCGAAGGCTGTCGGTCGGTGTTGGAAAATTTTGTCGGTCGGCAGTTGTCGCCGGAGGTGCAGGCGAAGATCGTGCGTGCGCTCGGCGGTGAACTGATCGACCGGGCCGAATTGCGACGGAAGGGTGGATTCCTCGTCCGGACGACCCGTTACCTGGGACCCGGGCATATGCTGGTGACCTCGCGCACGTTCGATGCCGGGGGCGTGGAGCTGACTGCCGAGCAGAGCGAGGCGCTGACGTATGTGAAACTCCCGGAAAAAGTCCGGCAAACGATAGCCCGGGTGGTCGGGATGATCCCTGTGGACGAATCGAAAATCATACGCCGCCGGCAGCATGACACGGATGTCTATACGGTCACGATGGTCGGCAAGGATGTCCGCTACACGATCTATATGACCCCTTCCGGAACGTTGATTAAATCCGAAGCCTCCGGGAAATGACCGGGACTTCGGATGGGCGAATGAAAAAAAATTGTTATATTTGCCCGAATTTTTAAACCAAATTACGATGGCATACAATTTATTGAAAGGAAAGAAGGGACTTATTTTCGGAGCTCTGAACGAGCAATCCATTGCCTGGAAGGTAGCGGAGCGCGCCGTGGAGGAGGGCGCCGAGATCGTCCTCACCAATACTGCCGTATCTATCCGCATGGGAACCATCTCGCAGCTGGCCGAGAAGTGCAACACGATCGTCGTCCCGGCCGACGCCACGAGCGTCGAGGACCTCGAAAACCTCATCGACAAGACGATGGAGCATTTCGGCGGCAAGTTCGACTTCATGCTTCACTCGATCGGCATGTCGCCCAACGTCCGCAAAGGCCGCACCTATGACGACCTGGATTACGATTTCCTCTCCAAGACGCTCGATATTTCGGCCATTTCGTTCCACAAGGCCATTCAGGTGGCCCGCAAGAAGGACGCCATCAACGACTGGGGGTCGATCGTGGCGCTTTCGTACATCGCGGCCCAGCGCACGCTCTACGGCTACAACGACATGGCCGACGCCAAGGCGCTGCTGGAGTCGATCGCCCGCAGTTTCGGCTACATCTACGGCCGTGAGAAGCATGTGCGTATCAACACCGTGTCGCAGTCGCCGACGCCGACCACCGCGGGAAGCGGCGTGCTGGGGCTGGGCGACCTGATGTCGTTCGCCGACAACATGTCCCCGCTGGGCAACGCTTCGGCCGAGGACTGTGCGGACTATGTGCTGACGCTCTTCTCGGACCTCACGCGCAAGGTGACGATGCAGAATCTCTACCACGACGGCGGATTCTCGTCGATGGGTATGTCGCGCCGCGCGATGAAGACCTACGAGAACGGGATGCGCTTCGATGACGTACATCAGAACCAATACCCGTTCAAAGACAAGGAGTAACGACCGGCCGGAGACGGACGAATAGGAAGCGGAGGCCGGAGCCTCCGCTTTTTTGGTTAATACTGGTGGTCGTCGCCGCGGATCTCCTCGCGGGTGATCGGGCGGCGGTTCATGGCCCGCCAGGCGTACCAGATGTAGGCCGCGACGAACGGTACGAAGAGCGACACCCACGCCATCGTCTTAAGCGTGAAGAGGCTCGACGAGGAGTTCGAAATCGTCAGCGACGACTGCATGTCCGTGAGCGAAGGGTAGTAGGCCGTGCCGTTCCACCCGGCCAGCAGGAGCAGCGACAGCACCGTGAGGACCGTGCCGGCGCCTCCGAACCACACCGCACGGCGGCTGCCGCGCCAGCCGAGCCGGATGCTCCACAGCACCGAAACAACGCCGAGGAGCAGTACGACCGTGACGTAAGGCATTTCGAGCAGGTTGCGGAGGTATTTGTAAGGCTCTACCGAGATCTTGCCCGCGGCGTCCGCAGCCCATCCGTCGGCGAGGACCAGCGTCAGGAGCCATGCCACGAAGCAGACCACGAACAGCACGCCGAACAGCCGCATGCGGCTTTGCGAGCGGCGGCGGATCACCTCGTCGTCGATGTTGTTCAGAAAGTACTGGCATGCGAGCGTCATGGCCAGCAGGACCACCGCCACGCCCAGCAGCACGTTGCGCCACTCGGCGACGGCTTCCAGGCCGTGCCACGGCGTCGCCCACTGCGAGATGACCGCCGCACCGCCCTGGTTGGCCAGGTTGAGACGGTCGACGGTGAATTCCGCCCCCGTGAAGAAAGTCCCGACGGCGGTGCCGATCAGCAGCGGCCCCAGGATGCCGTTGATCAGCAGGAAGGCGTTGAAAGTCCGCTCGCCGAAGACGTTGGCGGGTTTGCGGCGGTATTCGTAGGCCACGGCCTGCAGCACGAAGCAGAAGAGAATGGCCATCCAGACGTAGAACGCCCCGCCGAACGACGTGGAGTAGAACAACGGGAACGAGGCGAAGAACGCCCCGCCGAACGTCACCAGCGTCGTGAAGGTGAATTCCCACTTGCGGCCCAGCGAGTTGACGAGCATGTTGCGCTCCTCCTCCGTGCGGCCGACGTTGTACAACAACGCCTGTCCGCCCTGCACGAACATCAGGAAGACCAGCAGGGCTCCCAAAAGCGAAATGATGAACCACCAGTAGTGTTGGAGTAGTGTAATAGTATCCATGGTTTAGTCGTTTTTAGGGCCTATCTTAATTTGTCGGAACAGGATGCTCAGTTCGGCGATGAGCAGCGCGGTGAAGAGCGCCAGGAAGAGGAAGAACGTCACGGCGACCGAGCCGCTGGGGATTTTCGAGGCTGCGACGCCCACGGGCATCAGGTCTTGGATGGCCCACGGCTGGCGTCCGACCTCGGCCACGATCCATCCGGCCTGCGAGGCGAGGTAGGCCAGCGGGACCGTCCACACGGCCACCCACAGCAGCCAGCGCTTGTCGGCGAGGCGGTCGCGGCGGTTGAGCCACCATACGAGGCCCAGCAGCAGGATGAAGAAGCACCCGGCGCCGACCATCACCCGGAACGAGTAGAACAGCAACGGCACGTTGGGAACGATCTGTTCGGGGCGGTCGAGGTATCCGTAGCCGAAGTAGGCGAAATGGTCGCGCAGGAACGCTTCGCCCTCGGGCGTCGAGCGGTCGAATTTGGACGCTGTCTCCGCGATGGCAGCCGTGTCGCCCGCCTCGCGCGCGGCGCGGTAACGCCCCAGCTCGTCCACGGCCACGCGTCCGCGTTCCATCTTCTCGGCGGCGGACAGGATGCCGCGCTCTTCGTTGCCGTAGACCAGGTCGTTGATGCCCGGCACGAAGGCGTCGGCGTCGCGGAAGCTCATCAGCGAGAGCATTTTCGGGATGCCGATTTTGAAATAGAAAGCGTCGTCGTCATTGGTCCGTTCCGCCTCGGGGCGCAGGACGCCCACGGCGGTGAGCGGCGCGCCCTCCCGCCCTTCGTAGAGGGCTTCCAGCGCGGCCAGCTTCATGGGCTGCACGCGGGCCACGATGGCCCCCGAACGGTCGCCCGTGAAGGCCGTGACCAGTGCGAAAACGAATCCGAAGGCCGAGGCGATGGCGATGCTCTTGCGGGCCATCTGCTGCTCGCGCCGGCGCAGCAGGTACCAGGCCGAGACGCCCACGACGAACAGCGCCGCGAGCACGAACGACGAGGTGACGGTGTGGAAGAACTTGTTGACGGCCACGGGCGACAGCGCCACGGCCGAGAACGAGCTCATCTCGTTGCGCACGGTCTCGAGGTTGAAATCGCAGCCCACGGGGTACTGCATCCACGAGTTGGCCACCAGAATCCACCACGCCGAGAGGTTGGCCCCGATGGCCGTGAGCCATGTGGCCGTGAGGTGGAAGCCGCTCGAAACCTTGCGCCAGCCGAAGAACATCACGGCGATGAAGGTCGATTCGAGGAAGAAGGCGAAGATGCCCTCGATGGCCAGCGGGGCGCCGAAGATGTCGCCCACGAAGTGCGAATAGTTGGACCAGTTGGTGCCGAACTCGAATTCGAGGATCAGCCCCGTGGCCACGCCGATGGCGAAGTTGATGCCGAACAGTCGCATCCAGAATTTCGTGGTCCGGAGCCAGAACGGGTCCTTCGTGCGCACGTAGAGGGTCTCCATGACGGCGATCAGGAAGCCCAGCCCGAGCGTCAGCGGGACGAACAGCCAGTGGTAGATGGCCGTCATGGCGAATTGCGCACGCGACCAGTCGACGGTTGATAGGTAGTCGGAAAGCATAGCGGGGTGTTATTGGATTGAGGGCTCCGTTCCCGAAGCCGGGGGAGCGAGGTTTTCCAGGACGTAATCGGCTTTTTCTTCGGGACTTTTGCCCGCGAGCAGGTCGGGGAAGAAGAAGACCTTCAGCACGGCGAACATGATGAAAAGTTTCACGAGGATGATGGCCCAAAGGGTGCGTCCCACGGTCATTTCGCGGAACCCTTCGACATAGAACCGGATCACTTTGCGGAATACGTTCATCTGTTTGCGCGTTTGATGTTCTACCAAAGTTAAGCAGAAAAACGGAAAAAACGAAAGGTTGTGTCCCGAAAAACACATTTGGCATACGATAAGGCCGGAACCGTTCACTCCTCCCCGCCTGAGAGGCGGGTTTCAGGGCGCGACGGTTGCTTCGGGATGCACTCCATCCGGTTTTGCGCTGTTACGTCATTGCGAGGAGCCGCAGGCGACGCGGCAATCCGATTGGAAGCCGGGGCCTTACGACGCTTCCATCGGATTCCCACGCTCACTTTCGTTCGCTCGGAATGACTTTCGTCCGCGCTCCGACAGGACTGTAAATCCTCGCGGGCAAAGCCCGCGGTTAACGGCTTTTCAACCTGGGAAATTCGGCGAATTTTTGTACTTTTGCCCCGCATAAAAGTTCAATCCGGAAATACGATGAAGCAAAATTCCGAAAAACTGCCGTCGCCCTGGGTGTCGGCCATTCCGCTGGCGGTGCTGACCGGGCTGCTGTATGTGGTGATCCGCGCATTCGGCGGCGACGCCATCAACGGCGGAAGCCAGATCGCCCTGCTGTCGGCAACGTCGGTCTGCGTGATGCTCTCCATCGGCATCTATCGCTGCCGCTGGGCCGTGCTCGAAGAGGCCATTATCGACAACATCCGCGCATCGGCTTCGGCCATCGTCATCCTGCTGCTCATCGGCGCAATCGCCGGTACGTGGATGGTCTCGGGCGTGGTCCCGACGATGATCTGGTACGGGTTGCAGATACTCCATCCGTCGTTCTTCCTCGTCGCATCGTGCGTCATCTGCGCCGTGGTGTCGCTGATGACCGGCAGCTCGTGGACAACCATCGCCACCATCGGCGTAGCCCTGATGGGCGTCGGGCAGGCGATGGGATTTCCCGAAGGCTGGATCGCAGGAGCCATCATTTCGGGGGCCTATTTCGGCGACAAGCTCTCGCTGTTGTCCGACACCACGGTGCTGGCCTCCTCGACCGTCGGCGTCCCGGTATTCACCCACATCCGCTACATGCTCTATACCACCGTGCCGTCGATGCTCGTCGCACTCGGGGTATTCACCGTCGCGGGGCTCTCGCTCGAACACGGCGCCTCGACCCACGCCGAAATGTATGCCGAGACGCTGGCGGCGACGTTCCGAATCTCGCCCTGGCTCCTCGTGGTGCCGCTGGCCACCGGAATACTCATCGCCCGGAGACTTCCGGCCATCGTGACGCTCTTCTGCGCCGCGGTCTTCGCCTGCGCGGCGATGCTCCTGGCCCAGCCCGAAACGGTGGCCCGGGTGGCGGGCGTCGCGGAGCTGGATTTCATGTCGGGGTTCAAAGGGGTGCTGATGACCTGCTTCGGCCCCACGGCCATCCCTACGGGAACGCCTCAGCTCGACGAACTCGTCGCCACGCGGGGCATGGCCGGCATGCTCAACACCGTGTGGCTCATCATCTGCGCCATGTGCTTCGGCGGAGTGATGACCGGCAGCGGCATGCTGCGGTCGCTGACGGCGATCTTCCTGCGGTGGGTGCGCCGGACCTTTTCGGCCGTGGCCTCGACCGTCGGCGCGGGCATCTTCTTCAACCTCTGCACCGCCGACCAGTATATTTCGATCATCCTTTCGGGGCGGCTTTTCCGCGACCTCTATGCCGACCGGGGGCTGGAGGAGCGGCTGCTGAGCCGCTCGGTGGAGGATTCCGCCACGGTATGCTCGGTGCTGATCCCGTGGAACTCGTGCGGCATGACGCAGGCCACGGTGCTCGGCGTCTCGACGTTCGTCTACATGCCTTACTGCATCTTCAATATCGTCTCGCCGCTGATGTCGCTGCTCGTGGCGGCGGTCGGCTGGAAAATAAAACGGAAAAAATGAAAACCCGACTCGTCATCTTCGACCTCGACGGCACGCTGCTCGACACCATCGGCGATCTGGCCGTGGCCTGCAACGCCGTGCTGGCTCTGCGGGGTCTTCCCGAACACTCCTATGCGGAGTACTGCCATTTCGTCGGCAACGGCATCATGCGGCTCGTCGAACGCGCCCTGCCCGAGCCGATGCGCACGCCGGAGACGGTGGCCGCGGTGCGCGCCGATTTCGTGAAATACTACACCGAGCATATCGACGCCCATACCAAGCCTTACGCGGGGATTCCGGAGCTGGTCGCCGAACTCGTGCGCCGGGGCGTGTCGCTGGCCGTGGCGTCGAACAAGTTCCAGGCCGGGACCGAGAAACTCGTGCGGCTGTTCTTTCCCGGGGTGGCGTTCGCAGCGGTCTTCGGACAGCGGCCCGGTGTGCCCCTGAAACCCTCGCCGGCGGTCGTGGAGGAGATTCTGACGCTGACGGGCACGGCCCGTGAGGAGGTGCTCTACGTCGGCGATTCGGGCGTGGACATCGAGACCGCGGCTGCTGCGGGCGTGCGCTCGGCGGGCGTGACGTGGGGTTTCCGCGACCGGCAGGAGCTCGTCGGGGCCGGGGCTGTGCACATCGTCGACCGCCCGGCGCAGTTGTTGGAGCTGTTGTAGGTCCGCCCGGCTAAGAGCCGGCCTACCTAAGAGGCGGGTTTTAGGGGCGATGGCCTGCTGGGACGCTCTCCATCCGGTTCTGCGCTCCCGCTGTTTACGTCATTGCGAGGAGGGCGCAAGCCCGACGCGGCAATCTGATTGGAGCCCGGGACCTTGCAACGTCTCCATCAGATTCCCGCGCTCACTCCGTTCGCTCGGAATGACGGAGCCCGCCGGTACCTTACGCCGGCGGGCTTCGCTATGACGGTAAAAGTGCCTGCTGCGTCGGCCTTAATAGTATTCTTTCACGTCGCGGGCGGTGATGCGCTCCCCGGAGAGGACGATGAGGCGTTCGACGACGTTGCGCAACTCGCGGATGTTGCCCGTCCACGGCATCTGCCGCAGCGCCTCGAGGGCCGCCGGGTCGACGGGCTTGGGCCGCGCGCCGTATTCGGCCGAGATGGTGCGCACGAAATGGTCGACCAGCGTGGGGATGTCGGCGGCGTGTTCGCGCAGCGCCGGGACCCGCACGACGATCACCCCGATGCGGTGGTAGAGGTCCTCGCGGAAATTGCCCTTTTTGATCTCTTCGCGCAGGCTCTTGTTCGTGGCGGCGATCACCCGCACGTCGACCTCGATCTCCTTGTCGCCGCCCACGCGGCTGATGCGGCTCTCCTGCAACGCCCGCAGCACCTTGGCCTGCGCCGCCAGCGACATGTCGCCGATCTCGTCCATGAAGAGCGTGCCGCCGTCGGCCTGCTCGAACTTGCCCTTGCGTTGTTTGATGGCCGAGGTGAATGCGCCCCGTTCGTGGCCGAAAAGCTCGCTTTCGATCAGTTCCGAGGGGATGGCCGCGCAGTTGACCTCGACGAACGGCGCCGCCGCGCGCGAACTCTTGGCGTGGAGCCAGCGTGCCACCAGCTCCTTGCCCGTGCCGTTCTCGCCGGTGATGAGCACGCGGGCCTCGCACGGGGCCACCTTGTCGATCAGTTGCCGGACGTGTTCGATCTCGGGCGAGATGCCGATGATGTGTTCGGCCTCGGCGGGACGCGCGCGGCGGCTGCGGCGCACGACGGGTGCGGGCGCTGCGGGTGCGGGCGCGGGGTTCTCGATGGTGCGGTGGATGGATTGCATCAGGCGGTTCATGTCGATGGGTTTGGTGAGGAAATCCTGTGCGCCGTTGCGCACGGCCTCCACCGCCGAGTCGACCGACGCGTCGGCCGAGAGGGCTATGAACGGAATGCCGGCATCGGGGACCTTGCATCCGGTGTCCGAAATGATCAGGTCGAACGGCACCTTCTCACACATATCCGAAGCTGTCGCCTCGTCTTCAACGGCTTCCGCCGAGAATCCTTCATACTCCAATCGTTCGCGCAGGATGTTTCGCACGCTTTTTGAGTGATCCAAAATTAAAACCTTTGCCATAGCTTGTTTTTCCTGAAATTTTACCTACTTTTGCCAAGTCGATCTTCGGCTCGGGCAGGCGGCGCCCGGATGTCCGGTTTGCACTGCTTGTGTCCCAAAGTTAGGGTTTTCTGCGGCGTAAAACCAATCCCGAGGGGTTTCGCCCGCCGCAGGGGAAGGTCCTGAAAAACATCCTGAACAGGTCTATTGCGAAAGCCCTGCCGGAAGGTCCGGCGGACGAATCGGAGCAACGCAAACGACCGCAAATACGATTTATGAGAAAGAACTATAATTACACGCGGCGCAAGCTGTACCTGCCCGAATACGGGCGTCATATCCAGGAGATGATCGACTCGCTGCTGGCGATCGAGGACCGCCGCGAGCGCAACCGCCAGGCCCGGGCCGTGATCGCCGTGATGGGCAATCTGAACCCCCTGCTGCGCGACACGGCCGACTTCACCCACAAGCTGTGGGATCACCTCTTCATCATGTCTGATTTTCAGTTGGATGTGGACTCACCCTATCCGCAGCCGTCGCGTCAGGAGTTGATCGTCACGCCCCGCCGCATGGCCTATTCGCAGGGGCGGATCACCTTCAAACATTACGGCAAATATGTCGAGCGTGCAATCCGCAGTCTGGCCGACGAACGCGACCCGCGGACGGTGTCGCGGACGGTGGACAATCTGGCACGTTACATGCGTACGAAGAGCTACGAATACAACCAGGAGCACCCGAACAACGAAGTGATCGTAAAAGACATCAAACGGATGTCCGGAGGTACGATCCAAATTGATGAAGTTGCTTTAAACAATCTCCGAAGCGACTATAAACAGCCCTTTTCGTCGCGTCCCCAGAAGGGGGCGCAGCAGCACCGTCCGCCCCATCAGCAGCGGCAGCAGAAAAACCGCGGCCAGCAGCACCGGAATTTTACGAAAAACAACGGCCCGCACCGCAACTCCTCGAAGTAGGGTGTCGCAACGACACTCTTAAGGGTCGGGACGTTTGGCCGGACTGCGCGCAATTCGGATTTGGAACCATTGTGTTTTTTGCTATCTTTGGTGTCGTAACGACACTCTTAGGGGTCGGGACGTTTTGCTGAACCGTGTGTTGTTCGGATTTGGAACCATCCGGTTTTTTCGTATCTTTGTGTATTAATAACTGCGAAAACGATCGTAAATGAATAAGCAAACGCTTTTCGTGACGCTCACGGCCGCTGCTCTGATGTGCGGCTGCCAGTCGTCGAAAGTGAAGATTTCGGGCCGTTTCATCGGCAGCGATGCGAAGAATGTCTATCTGGAAAACGCCTCTCCGCTGAAGCAGGCGCTCATCGACTCGGCCGTGCTCGGCAGTGACGGCAGCTACCGTTTCGAGCTGAAAGGGGTGTCCGCGACGCCTTCCCTGTACAATGTCATCTACAACGGCGAGCGGATTCCGCTGCTCATCGCCGGGGGCGACCGTGTGACGGTCGGCTCGGTGGGCAGCGTCGTGCGCAACTATACGGTCGAGGGTTCCGCCGAGTCGGAGTTGCTGCGCCAGTTCTACCAGGCTTTCGTCACGGGGGCTCAGCGGTTGGACAACATCGCCGCACAATTCGCCAAGCCGGACCTCACGGAGGAGGAACGCAAGACGCTGGTCGAGGAGTATACGGCCGAATACTACCGCATCCGCCGCGAGCAGCTGCGGTTCATCATCGAGAACAAAGCGTCGCTGGCGGCGGTCTACGCCCTCTACCAGCGTCTTCCGGGCGACCGTTACCTGTTCAACGGCGACAGCGATGTGGTCTACTTCCGCACGGTGGCCGAGGCCCTCGAAAAGAGCTATCCCGATTCGCCCTACCTTCCGTCGCTGCTGGCCGAGATCGCGCGCATGGACGCGCGCAACAGCCTGACGTCGCAAATTTCCGAGGCGGGGTATCCCGACCTCGAACTGACGGATATTTACGGCAAGAAAATCCGCCTTTCGTCGCTCACGGGCAAGGTCGTGCTGCTGGACTTCTGGTCCGCGGAGCTGGGTTCGAGCAATGCGCTGAACGCCGACCTGAAAGAGATCTATAAGAAATACGAAGACGCTCCCGTCGGGTTCGAGGTCTACCAGGTGGCGATCGATACGTCGAAACCGCTGTGGATCAATGCCGTTCAGGAACAGCAGTTGCCGTGGGTTTCGGTGAGCGACCTGCGCGGGCGCGGTTCCTCGGCGCTGGGGCTCTACAACGTGCGGAAACTCCCGGCCAACTTCCTGATCGACAAGGAGGGTACGATCGTTGCGCGGGACATCTACGGCAAGAGCCTCGAAGAGAAACTGGACGAACTGACAAAATAATATCCGCTTTCGGAAACGCGACTTGCCGCTTGCGGCACTCCAGCCCCCGCCGAGGCGGGGGTGGGTCAGATTTGCAAACACGGCGGTACGCCGTGGGAACAACCCGGGAGAGCGTTCTGCAGTGGAATAAACCGAATAGAATCTGTTATGTATTATTTCGCATCCGACATACATTTGGGGGCGGGTGACGAGCAATCCGCACGGGCGGTCGAACGGCGCTTCGTGGCGTGGCTCGACGCGGTGTCCCGCGATGCGGAGGCGATATTCCTGGTCGGGGACATCTTCGATTTCTGGTTCGAATACCGCCGCGTGGCGCCCAAGGGCTTCGTGCGGACGCTGGGCAAGCTGGCCGAGCTGACGGACCGGGGCGTGCGGGTGGTCTTCTTCACGGGCAACCACGACATGTGGGTCGGCGACTACCTCACGCGCGAGTGCGGGGTGGAGATTCACACCTCCCCGCAGGTGATGACGCTTGCGGGCCGAAAAGTATTTATCGCCCACGGCGACAACATGAACATCGACGGACAGCCGATGCTGAAACTTCTGAACCGGATATTCCGGTCGCGGACGCTGAAATGGCTCTTTTCGTGGGGCGTGCATCCCGACCTGGCGCTGAAGTTCGGCCACTGGTGGAGCGGCAAGTCGCGCAAGCGGCACAACGCCGCCGACGAGGAGGCGGCGCGGACCGGCCGCGGGGGCGGTTTCAATGCCTCGCTCGCCGAGCCGCTGGTCGACTACGCGCGGCAGTACGCCGCGACGCACGATGTCGATCATTTCGTCTTCGGACACATGCACTTCCCGTGCGAATGCCGCGAGGAGAGGCTGCACGTGGTGAACCTCGGCTGCTGGGAGAAGAGTCCTTCGTATGCCGTGCTGGATGCGGCGGGCGAAATGCGGCTTCTAAAATTGGAATCATGAAACAATACCTCGATTTGCTGCGCCGGATCAAAGCCGAAGGCGTCGTGCGGGGCGACCGCACGGGAACCGGAACCAAAGGCGTTTTCGGTCATCAGATGCGCTTCGACCTGGCGGAGGGATTCCCCCTGCTGACGACCAAGAAAGTCTTTCTGAAAGGGGTGGTCCACGAACTGCTGTGGTTCCTGCAGGGGGACACCAATATCAAATACCTCGTCGAAAACGGGGTTCATATCTGGGACAACGACGCTTACCGCTATTACAACGAACTGTGCGTGCGCCACGGAGTGCTGCCCGTCGACCGGGAGACTTTCCTCGCGGCTGCGGGCGTCGAGTCGCCGATCGAGGGCTACCGCTTCGGCGACCTGAACCACGTCTACGGCTACCAGTGGCGTTCGTGGCCCCGCCCCGACGGGGGCGCTGTCGACCAGATCGCGCAGGCCGTCGAAATGATCCGCACCAACCCCGAGTCGCGGCGCATCGTCGTTTCGGCGTGGAACGTCGCGGAGGTCGACGCGATGGCCCTGCCGCCGTGTCACGTGCTGTTTCAGTTCTATGTGGCCGAAGGGCGGCTTTCGTGCCAGTTGTACCAGCGCAGCGCCGACACGTTTCTGGGCGTGCCGTTCAACATCGCCTCCTACGCCCTGCTGACCGAGATGATGGCGCAGGTGTGCGGTCTGAAACCCGGCGAGTTCGTTCATACGCTGGGCGACACGCACCTCTACCTGAACCACCTGGAGCAGGTCGACGAACAGCTTGCGCGCGAACCGCGTCCGCTGCCGCGCCTGCGGCTGAACCCCGCCGTGAAGTCGGTTTTCGACTTCCGTTACGAAGATTTCACGCTCGAAGGCTACGACCCGTGGCCGGCGATCAAAGCCCCGATGTCATTCTGAACCCTATGATCTCAATCATCGTTGCCGTTGCCGAAAACGGCGTTATCGGAGACAAAAATGCCCTGCTGTGGCACATTTCCGAAGACCTGAAGCATTTCAAATCCGTGACGACGGGCCATCCGGTCGTCATGGGCCGCAAGACGTTCGAGTCGCTCGGGCGGCCGCTGCCCAACCGCACCAATGTCGTCATCACCCGCCAGCAGCTCGAAATTCCCGGCTGCCGGGTCGTACATTCGCTGGAGGAGGCCGTGCGGCTGTTTCCGGAGGACGAAGAGGTGTTCGTGATCGGGGGTGCCCAAATCTATGCCGAGGCCCTGCCGCTGGCCCGGAGATTCTACTTGACGCGCGTTTTACGCGCTTACGAGGGCGATACGGTGTTTCCCGCATGGGACGAAGCCGATTGGCGGCCAGTGTCGTCCGAATCGTTCCCCTGCGGGAAGGACTATCCCTTCGCCTTTGCCTTCGAACTCTACGAACGGCGGTAAATTACGCATTTATACCACCGCCCGGCTCGGGCGGATTCCCTACCTTTGCAGTGCAAAGGTTTTTTTGTATATAGGTATGGGAAAATATTTCGACATGCTCATGGAAGACGTGCGGATGAAGGAGGGCCTTCATGCGTGCATGAACTGCGGCGTTTGTACGGGCGTCTGCCCCGCGGCGGAGTTCTACAACTACGATCCGCGGCAGATCGTCTGCATCGTCCAGACACGCGACGACGACGCCATCGAGGAGCTGCTCAAAAGCGATACGATCTGGTACTGCGGCGAATGCATGTCGTGCCGTCCGCGCTGTCCGCGGGGCAATACGCCGGGTTATGTGATTCAGGCGCTTCGCACGCTGTCGCAGAAGTTGGGCTTTTTCGTCGAGAGCGAGAAGGGCCGTCAGCAGTTGGCCCTGAAGCGCATCATCGGCGAGAACATTCTCCGCACGGGTTACTGCATCGTTCCGCGGCTGGTCAAACCCGAACTGCACCCCGAGCAGGGTACCGTCTGGAAATGGATTTACGACAACGACAAGGAGGTTTACGGCCAGTTCACGCCCGTCTACATGCGTCACGGTGCCGGGGCCCTGCGCCGGCTGGACGAGGAGTCGCTCGCCGAGATCAACGAAATCTTCAAAGTCAGCGGCGGCAGCGAGATGTTCGACTCCATCGAGCGGCACTCCGACCGCAAGGCCCGCGAACTGGGCTACGAGGAGGGCGCCGACCAGCAGTACATGATGGATGTTTTCCTGAATAACAGTAACGAGCATTACTAACGATGACGATGAAGCGAAAGAGTTGGCAGGACTACCAGAAGGAGATCGCCGACGACCACTATTATTATGCCCGCAGTTGCATCCGGCAGAATTTCTTTCCCGGGAGCGAGAAATTTTTCATCGACATGCTGCGCAACGATTTGGGGAAAGACCTCACGGACGATCCGCTGCACTCTTCGTGCACGGGCATCGGCTATCACTCGGACATCGTGCCGCTGGAGACCATCATGGCCGTCGTGGCGCGGCAGTTCGCGCTGATGACCGAGGCGGGGTACGAGAACCTCGTGTCGTCGTGCATCACTTCGTTCGGCGTCTATTCGGAGATCCTGGCCACGTGGCACGAGTTCCCCGAGACCGAGGAGAAGGCCCGCGAGAACCTCTATAAGGCCACCAAACGCGAGTTCCGGAAGCCCGCGAGCCTGGCCCATACGTCGGACATCGTGTTCCATTTCCGCGAGGAGATCGCCGCGCGGGCCAAAAAACGGCTGGTGAACGCCGTCACGGGCGAACCGCTGAAGGTCGTGGAGCACATCGGCTGCCACTACGCCAAGATATTTCCGAAATCGGGCATCGGGGGATCGGAATTTCCCTATGTGCTGGCCGGCATGGTCGAGTCGTGGGGCGGCGAGTGCGTGGATTATCCCGAACGCCGCCACTGCTGCGGCTTCGGCTTCCGCAACTACCTCGTGCAGGCCAACCGCGGCTATTCGATCGCCAATTCGCACAAGAAGCTGGAGAGCATGGCGCCCTACAAACCCGATTTCATCGTTGCCAACTGCCCCGGCTGCGCGATGTTCCTCGACAAGTGGCAGTACACCATCGCCGAGATGGAGGGCACGACCTACGGCCAGAACGGCCACGGAATCCCGGTGCTGACCTACGAGGAGATGGCCGGGCTGGTGCTGGGCTACGATCCCTGGGAGCTGGGGATGCAGATGCACCAGGTCGACGTGGAACCCCTGCTCGACAAGATGGGCGTCGAATACGACCCCGCGGCCAAATACCTGGGCCGCAACGGAAAATATATCGGAAAACCCGCGTCGGCGGTGGTCAACTGCTGCCCGACGGATACCATTTACGACATCAGAGAGTAATGAAGAAGAAGGTAATAGTCATAGGCGGCGGCGTTGCGGGCATGCAGACGGCCCTGCGTCTGGCGGAGCAGGGCGTCGAGCCCACGATTATCGAGAAAGAGGCCGAACTGGGCGGCAAGCTCCGGGGATGGCACGTGCTGTTCCCGTCGTTCACGCCCGCGCAGGAGGTGCTGACCGAGTTGCGCCGGAGGGTCAACGAGTGCGGCATCGAGGTGCTGACCTCCGCCGAGGTCACGGGTTTTACGAAGAATTCGGTGACGCTCTCCGACGGACGTACGCTGACGTGCGATTCGGTGGTGGTGGCGTCGGGCTTCACGCTTTTCGACGCCTCGGTCAAAGAGGAGTACGGCTACGGCATCTACGACAACGTCTTCACGACGGTCGATGTCGAGCGGATGCTGAACGAGGGCCGCGTGGCGAAGTCCGACGGATCGCGCCCCAAACGCATTGCGTTTCTGCACTGTGTGGGCTCGCGCGACGAAAAGGTGTGCCAGCAGCACTGCTCGAAGGTGTGCTGCATCACGGGCGTGAAACAGGCGATGGAGATGAAGCAGCTCTTTCCCGAGGCCGACGTCTTCAATTTCTACATGGATATCCGCATGTTCGGACCCGGCTATGAGGAGATGTACCGCGAGGCGCAGCAGAAATACAACATCCATTTCCTGCGCGGACGTATCTCCGAGGCCAGCCCGATGATCGACGGACGGGTGCAGATCAAAGCCGAGGACACGCTGACGGGCCGTCCGCTGCGCATGAGCGTCGACATGCTGATCCTGATCGTGGGCATGCGGGCCAACGACGACAACGCGGCCTTTGCCGGGAGCGCCGGGCTGAACCGCGCCCCGAGCGGCTTCATGGCCCCGCGCGATATGTTTCTGGGCAATGTGAAGAGCAATGTCGAGGGCATTTTCTACGCTGGGACGATTTCGGCGCCCAAGAACATCGGCGAATCGCTGAACGAAGGAATCGCTGCGGCCGATGCCGCGGCCAAATACGTGGGGATATAATCATGGCGGCGATCAATTTCGGATATACCATCTCCAAGCCCCGGGCCATCGACATCGACCGCAACAACCTGCGCAAGAGCGACGAGATACTGCACGAGATGCCCGAATTGCAGACTTGCATCGGATGCGGGGCCTGCACGGCGGTCTGCACGGCGGGCAACCTCACGGAGTTCAACTTCCGCAAGGTTCATACGCTGGTGCGCCGCGGCGAGTATCAGGGCGCTTACGAGGAGATGAACAAGTGCATGCTGTGCGGCAAATGCCGGCTGGTGTGCCCGCGGGGCATCAACACGCGCGGCGTGGTGATGCTTATCAAACGTAAACTGGGGGATTTCTGACGATGACTTTCTACGCACCATTCTGCATACCGTTTATCCTCGGCGCCTCGGTGATGTTCCTCACCCTGGCGTGGAAGTGGGGCAAGTGGCTCTGGCTGCTGCCCCGCGCCGACAAGAAACGGATTCTGTTCGGACTGCCCACGCGCCGCACCCTGGCCGCGGCGTGGGAGGTGGTGAGCGAGTCGCTGCTCCACCGCCGCATCTTCCGGGTCAATCCCCTGCTGGGTTACATGCACATGTCGCTGGCTTTCGGGTGGTTCCTGCTGATCGCCGTGGGGTGGATCGAGACCATTGCCTACCTCGGTTTCCGCTATGTGCCGTTGCAGGGACACGTCTTTTTCAAATATTTCGGCACGGGACTCGAACACAAGCCCGCCTTCGATTTCGTGATGGACCTGCTGCTGCTGTTCGTCCTCTCGGGCGTGGCGCTGGCCTGGGGCAAGCGCTTCTACTCCCGGGCGATGGGGCTGCGGCGCACCACGAAGCACGTTCTGGGCGACCGCGTGGCCTTGTCGGCGCTGTGGTTCATCTTCCCGGCGCGCCTGGTGGCCGAGAGCGCCACGTGCGCGCTGTACGGCGGCGGGGGATTCCTCACCGGGGGGCTCGGGTCGTGGATGGCCGCACATATCGGCATGATGCCGCTGATGAATCTCGAAACCGCGGCGTGGTGGTTCTATTCGTCGTGTCTCGGGGTCTTCTTCGTGGCGCTGCCGTTCTCGCGCTACATGCACATCTTTACGGAAATTCCGCTGATCTTCTTACGTCACTACAAACTGCGCTCGGGCGAAAAGGAGTCCTCCTACGATAATTTCCAGGTCGAGGCCTGCTCGCGCTGCGGCATCTGCATCGACCCCTGCCAGTTGCAGAGCGTGCTGGGTATCGACGACGTGCAGTCGGTCTATTTCCTGCGCGACCGCCGCTACAACATGCTGCGCCTGCAGACGGCCGACAACTGCCTGATGTGCGGCCGCTGCGTCGAGAAATGTCCCGTGGACATCGACCTCAATACGCTGCGCATCAATTCGCGCGACAAGATGCGCAATGTCCCCGACGAACGCCGATACGGCTATTTCAAGGGGTTGGACCGCTCCGCGGGCGAGGGCAAGGTGGGCTATTTTGCGGGTTGTATGACCCTGCTGACGCCGCGCACGATGTCGGCCATGTCGACGATCTTCGACGCTGCGGGCGAGGAGGTCTGGTGGGCCGACCGCGAAGGCGGCGTCTGCTGCGGGCGTCCGCTCAAACTGGCTGGCGAGACCGACTCGGCGCACAAGATGATGCGTTACAACGAGGAACTGTTCCGCAAACACGGCATCACGACGCTCGTGACATCGTGTCCGATCTGTCTCAAAGTCTTCCGCGAGGATTACAGCCTGCCGGGTATCGAGGTGCTGCACCACTCGGAATACATCCTGCGTCTGATCCGTGCCGGCCGCCTTACGCTGGAACACGGGGCTACGCGCTTCACTTACCACGACCCCTGCGAACTGGGGCGCGGCAGCGGCATTTACGACGAGCCGCGCGCCGTGATCGGGGCCGTGGGCGAACTCCTCGAACCTGCCTCGACGCGCGAGAACGCCCTTTGCTGCGGCTCTTCGGTGGCCAATACGGCCATCTCCGACGGCCAGCAGGTCAGCATCGCGCAGTCGGTCGCCGCAGAGCTCGACGCCACGGGTGCCGAAGTGATCGTGACGGCGTGTCCGCTCTGCAAGAAGGCCCTCGGGCGCGGCACGAAAGGCGAAATCCGCGATCTGGCGGAGATTGTGGTTTCGGCCATAAAATAATTTGAGGTCGTAATCGGTTGACAGATAGGCGACAGGTCGCTTGCCGAGCGGATTTTGCTGAAATTAATTTGGCGGAATGAAAAATTCGTCTTATCTTTGCACACGCAAAAGCGATAGATCTTATCTGAAAAATATATCGCGGGATGGAGCAGTTGGCAGCTCGTCGGGCTCATAACCCGAAGGTCGAAGGTTCGAGTCCTTCTCCCGCTACCTTGAGGCCGAATTGAAAGATTCGGCCTCTTTCTTTATCAGAAGTTCCGGTGTCCGCATCACTGTCCGGAACATGTTTTTCACGACGATTTTGTGGAACGGGCGGATCAGCGTGAAATAGGCGACTCCCAGTTTGTTGTGGTATTGTACCAGCGTACTGAGGTAAATGCTCGGGTTTTCGATGCAGACCGAGAACCAGGCTTTCAGGTGTTTGTCGTCGAGGCTGACGACCATCTCGTCCTCCGTTTTGGCAACGACGGTCATCATGCCGTATCCCTCGCCATTTTTCAGCGCCTCTTTCAGCGCTTCCCGGTTGCTGTCGGTCTCGGTCTTCAACCCGAAGGGCCTGACCAGCAGGTTGCGGAGTTTGAAAAGAAATGCCAGCCAGCCGGGCATCGTCGTCCAGAATGCGGCCATGAGTTTCTCCGGCGGGATACGTTCCGTGCCGGGAAATTCTCCCCGGAAGCAGTCGGTGTAATCGGCCGTGTACTGCGAGAGGATCGAATGGGGCGGAAGCGGCGATTTGCGTATTTTCATGGCGTGTGGATAGTGGCAGCCCGCGGGGTGCCTGGTTTTGGATAAAGGTACGAAAAATCGGCGGAAAATCGGCATCCGGGTTATCAGGAAGCCGTTTATTTCGTATCTTTAGGCTATGCGGCGGGTTTGTTTTGTGAAAAGCCGGATGCAGAGGTCTGTGCAGGATCGGGCGGAGACGACCGCGGCGCGCAATTTGCAGGGAAAGGACCGTAATGCATAAAATTCTTCGAAGCCATGAAAGAGAACAAAGAGACGACATGCACCCCTTGCGAGGAGAAATTCGAGCGTAACATCGACGCGATGGTCAAAGAGGGTGAAGCTCCCACGGCAAAAGAGCGCCAACAGCGGGAGCAGGAGGTAAAATCGGCGTTTGCCGAGACCGCGAAGGAGCCGAAATGACCGGTCCTCCGGAATTGAAAATGCCCGCACGTAAATCGTGCGGGCATTTTCGTTTGTGCCGGGCTGTAAAAACGCTCCCGGGATGCGGGTTATTGCTGCTTGTTGTAGGCCTCGATGCCGCTGCGGAGGAACTCGACGAATCCGGGTACGCTTAGGTCGTACCCGCGCGGGGGGACTAACACTTTTCCGTTACGTCCCTGCAAAATATAGTATGGCTGCGCATTGACGCCGAAAGTCTTCAGGGCATAGTAGGAGTTGATTTTTCCGAG